>Ga0163179_10000016_pt1 | contig 178429 bp, 202 predicted proteins | sample AtlANTMetagenome_FD_109643 | JGI IMG/M metagenome (GOLD analysis project Ga0163179, IMG submission 109643) | Marine eukaryotic phytoplankton communities from the Atlantic Ocean - Atlantic ANT 2 Metagenome | ecosystem: Environmental > Aquatic > Marine > Oceanic | place: North Atlantic Ocean...
AAGTTTTAGTGAGGTCCTTGACTACCATGCAAAGTGGTACGCCAAAGAGCTTAGTATTGAGGAGATTACCGACGAACTCAGCCAACTCTACTATGACACCTACAAAGGCCGTGGGTACGTAGAAGAGGAAGAAGATGCCCAAGAGGTACTGGCGGCGGAGTTTGAAGAGGAAGACGACGAACCTGTGGGGGTGGCGGTATGATTGATACTACCCGACAGTCTGGAATTATCCCCGACGAACAAGTCCAAAAAGCCTCTGTGGCTATCATCGGTGCGGGGGCCATTGGTTCCCATACCGCTGAGGCTCTCTGTAAGATGGGAATTAGGAAAATTCGCATCTATGACTTCGATGATGTTGAGGCTCACAACGTAGCCAATCAAGGCTATTTCGTGACCGAAATTGGGTATAAGAAATGTGAAGCCCTACAGAGTCGTTTATCTGAAGGGACGGGTGCGGAAATCATTTCCGAGACTCGAAGGTTCGAAGCCGGTGAAAAGTTCAAAGAGGACTACGTTATCTCAGCAGTAGATAACATGTCTTCTCGTTCTGACATCTGGTCTAGTTTCCTGATGAGTACTGGATCTAAGTATTTCCTAGATGGTCGTATGGGTGCGCGTGAAGGGTCAGTGTTCTTTGTGGACAAGGCCAAAGCAGAAACTGTAGCACGTTACGACCGAAGCCTGTTCCCTGACGAAGAAGCGGTTCAACTACCGTGCACGGAGAAAAGCACCATTTTCTGCGCATACGGGATTTCAAGTATTATCGGTGCTCTTGTTGCCAAAAGTCTTATTGGTGATGAGATAAATTACTCGGTGGATGTAGATTTCTCCAACTTCCACCTAAATAGAAACAGCTAGCTAGCAAATTTATAGAGGAGATAGTTATGGCTACCAACAACAACAACGACGGAAAGAAGTCTTCCAACAAGTCCAAATGGACACTCCCAGGCATGGGACAAGCAATGCTCAACTTGGTTGAGCCTGCACGAGCCCCAGATGTCATTACAATTCACTACAACAACACTGTTACCCGCATGTGTCGAATCATCGACAAGGACTCGGGCGAAATCTTTTACACGGGTGTTCCGGAAACAACCACCGGTCACAAGTGTAAGTTTGGTTTCACTCTTGGGTGTGACGGGTACTTCGACGGCTCTGCGGCAATGAACTTCATTGCTGCGGGCGGCTGGAAGCGTGGAACTCGAAAGCCTACGGGTGCTGAAAAGGCCCAGGCTCGTGAGCAGTTCGTCACGTCGTTCCTAAGTGCTGCTATCCAGCACCGCGATCCTTCTTCCCGACCTCATAACTTTGAGGAACTGAAGAACGTGGTGTCGGAGACAAGTGGTCTGAAGGTTGAAGAGGGTGAAATGAGTGAGTCTGAGCTACGAACCCTGAGTCTTATGGCTGTCCCCTTCCACATTGTGGAGGTGGCACTTAAGCGAGGGCTACGCTTGGTCACAAACGTTCCTGAGTATATTGCTAACCTTGTCCAGCCTGCCTACGCAAAATGCGAGGAAGGGTCTTGGAACAAGGAAAGTTCTCAGGTAGCCATTACATCTGCTCTTTCCACTAGCCACACGCAGCTTATGCGTGAGGCAGGTCTTCGGTTCAAGAAAGTCCGTACTTACACAGTCGCTGCGGCGTCTGGTGAGAAGGGCAACAAGACCAAGGGCCAACCTACAGTGGAGCGTGGCTAAGTAACGGTGGGGGTGTAGTACGGTCCAGTAGGGCTGTGCTGCACCTCCACTTCCCACACTTTTTTATTGGTTATGTAACAGATTTAAATCTGCTATTAACAGAAACATACCTGTCATATAAAATGTAGGTTTTACGGCTACTTACAGAGGATATGTGGTATAAGGCTTGTGACAGAAAGATAGTTGCTACGGCTCTATACTTCTAATCTAACCGGAGGAGCGATGGTGTTAGAACTAATCAACGTACGGGTCAAACCTCATGTAAAGGTTTCCTGCCATCCGACTTCCACAACTAACAAATGGTCTAGAAACGATTTCATTGATCCTGAAGACGATGAAGTCTGGGATGAGTCAGATCTTACTCCTACTGAAAGAGGCCACATCTACTTGTGGAAAGAAGATGCTGAGGCATGGGTACATATCTTCATGCCTTACAGAATAATGGACGCAGAAACAGCTGGTCTGGTCAAAGGATTTAAGACCTACAGAAGCACTGCTCCATTTGTAACTGGTAAACAATACGCTTTAGATAAGTTCGCGAAGAACCCAAAGAGTTGTTTACAGACATTCAAATTCACCAGAGATCTTTTCTCTACCTTCAAAAGTAGAGTAGAAGCTCTAGGTGGTATTCTTGAGAAAGATGAAATTGATGTAGATGCTTTTGTAAAAAGCATTCAGGCAGCTAGAACAAAAGCTTCTGAGATTGCAGAATCTATATCAACATTCAGAGAAACGTTCTGTTCTCCAAGTGGAACAGTTCTGGATACGAAGGAATCAAAGGACCAAGCTTTAACAGCTTTCGCCTCTTCCAGAGAATCCATTATAGCCTTGTCTGAAGAAAAAGTATTGCTAGCGAAAACTTTAGATAGGCTAAGTAAAGAAGTTGGTAACGAGACAGCGTACGTAGAAGCAAATGAATGGTTCCAGATGTTGAACAGTTCTATTGTATCGCTCAGAGGAACTGACTTCGTAAGACTTGAAAGAGAAGTGATACACAAGCACAGAGTTGATACAGGAGACTTAACAGATACTGCTAAGCCACCTACAATGATGTCCCTTGTGTCAGAGATAGAAACTCTGAAGCGTTACTATCCAAGTCTTCAAAAACTTGTTGTCATCGGTGAGAACGTATCCTTTGAGCTTCCTGGCTTAAAGATTACTTTGATGTCCGATGGATCTATTAAAGCCTCAGGCGACCCTGCAATCCTAAAGCCTTACATTGAGGGAGCTACCTCAGTGCAGGCACAGGGCAGGAGAAGACGTGCGATCTATACAAAAGAAGAGAAATGAGGATGGGTGGCAGATAATAATCTGCGCCTACTGCCGAGCAGAAAACATCCACTAAATGCCCGTTATTCCTACAGTTTTGTGCACAGATAAATTACTGTTATTGGCAGTAACTAATCTGTCATTCTGGAGGGGTAGGGAAAAAGAGTGGGCGTTGATATTACTAAGTTGCAATATTAATATTAGAGGACTAATACTATATGCGCTCGGCTTACTGCGATAATAGTGTTGCAATTATTTGCGGTAATATTACCCACTGAACTATTAAATGAAAAAATTCATTCGAAGGAGAAAACATGCAGCGTCAATTGAAGCTGAAGAAATTCAACTTTGACGATATCGAGAGAAACGCAGACGGCTTTCAGAATTGTCGTAAGGCAGATGCGTTTGAGGTCGAGGAGTTAAAGGAGTCCATCAAGCGAGACGGGCTGCTTAATCCACCTATTGTCAGAGTCTACAACGACGAGGAGGGCACTGAACGTGTTGTACTTCTTGCTGGTTACCGTAGGTACCAAGCCATCTCTGAAGAGCGTTCTTCGCTCAAAGAGGCTGGTGAGGACACCAGTAAGTTTTATGACCAAATCCAGTGTACGGTTTTTACCGGAGGTCTCGATGAGGCCCTTGCTCTAAACCTGAGCGAGAATATGCAGAGAAGCTCTCTTAACCATGCAGATCAGTGTGAGGCAATCGCCAAGCTCTGTGACCGTGTTGGTAACCAAGAGACTGTAGCTTCTATGCTCTCAATCTCACAGCCACAGGTGTCGGTTATGACCGCCACGTATCGTGGTCTTTGTAAGGAGGCTTTTGAGGCTCTCCGACACGGGAACATCCGACTCAACCAAGCCAAGAAGTTGGCTAAGGTTGTGAAGGGTGACGGAACTCCAGATGTCAGACGACAGACGGAGATTCTAGAGCAGATCCTTACGACTGAGGATCGAACAGTTCCGGATGGTTCTCAGCGTAAACGCGCAAAGACCTATCGCTCCAAGCGAGAGGTTGAGGAACTCCGAACTAAGCTCGCACAGGCTGATGATGACAACATCGATGCAGACCATCGACGTTCCATCGCTCAGTTGATTCGTTGGTACTTCTGCGAACTCGATACAGACGACATGTTGTATCGCGTTGATGAAGCCGAAGGCGTGGAGGTCGTTGAAGAGGCCCCCGCACCACGGAAGAAGAAGCGGAAGAAAATCCGAGTAGGCGAGTAATTAAATGAGGTCGGTTGAAGAACTCGACCTCCTGATAAGAGCTGCCTACCCGGCCATCTTTGTAGTTTCATACGAAGAAGGTCGGGTAGAGCAGTCTCTCTCAGGAATAGTCGAGAAGCGCAACAGCATCACTGGAAGTAACTCCAAACTCCATGTTTGGTCTATAACTGAAGGTTGCCGTTGTGGAGATCATGTACTATCTGAACTCGACGGCCCCCTGGATATCTTGGACTACATTCAAGACTACAGGGAATCCGGCGTGTTCCTATTAAGAGACTTCGCAAATTTTCTTAACACTGGGCCAGAATATTTAGTTCAAAGGAAACTCAGAGACACGCTGACCAATCTAGGTGCTGGCGTGACTATTGTTATTGTTGACTCTGAATTAGAAATCCCACCCAGGCTAGAGAAGCTTATTGCGGTCATTGATTTTGACCTACCAAGCTTGCGAGAACTAAGCGGTACCGCGAACCTTCTAATGGCAGACTGCGCAGCAACTGCCTCTCTTCCAGAAGAAGCTCGGAACCATATGGTTGAGATTGGGTCAAAAGCAGCCCTTGGGCTAACCTTGGCAGAAGCCGAGAATGTTTTTGCTAAGTCTCTAGCACACGCAAGCATGTTAGATCCCCAGATCGTTATCGAAGAGAAAAAGCATATCATCCGTAAAAGCGGTGTATTGCAGTTCTACGATGTTGATAGGGGTATGAGTACCGTTGGTGGGCTCGACAACCTCAAAAGCTGGTTAGACCAGAGAGGTGAGTCCTTTAGCCAAGAAGCACGAGAGTACGGACTTCCCAATCCCAGAGGTGTCTTAATTGTAGGCATCCCAGGAACTGGTAAGAGTCTTATCTCAAAGTGTATTGGACATTCTTGGGGCATGCCTGTCTTAAGAATGGATGTTGGTTCTCTGTTTGGCTCTTTAGTGGGTCAGTCAGAGGCAAACATGCGTAAAGCGCTCAAGACCGCTGAGGCTCTTGCTCCTTGTGTCCTTTGGATTGACGAGCTTGAGAAAAGCCTCGGAAGTCCAAGTGGCGTGTCTGACAGTGGTACCACAGCTAGAGTTTTTGGTTCTTTCTTGAGTTGGATGCAGGAAAAGACTTCCCCGGTGTTTGTTGTTGCTACAGCTAATGATGTATCAGCACTTCCACCAGAGATGTTACGTAAAGGACGCTTTGACGAATTATTTTTCGTTGACCTGCCCGATGCTAGTGACCGTGCAAACATCTTATGTATTCACCTAGATAGATATAATCGAAGTATTTTGATTAATACCGAAACACCATTTGGAGACAATGTAGAGTCTTGGAATGAGTTAATAGAGGCTACAGACGGCTTTTCTGGCGCAGAGTTAGAACAGGTTGTTATTGACGCAATGTATAAAGCTTTCCCTGAAGGCCGAGAACCTACTGAGGTAGACTACATCGAGTCAGCAAACAACACTGTTCCATTGTCTGCGACCATGGAAACAAAGATTGATAGTCTTCGTAAATGGGCTTCTGGAAGAGCTATTTCTGCAAACAACGAGAACACTGACCGGCAATCTAAGCCAAAGGCTAAGAGGGTCAGGAGGAGAGTCATGAATTGAAGAAGTATCGCACTGGGGTATGCCAGTTAGACGAGGCTTTGCTGGGTGGATTCCCTTGCGGAGTTTCTGAGGTCGTGGGTGGAGATGCCTGCGGCAAGACAACGATCTGCCTTAGTGTGATGCGCGAAGCTTCAATTGATGGTTTACCAACCGCTCTCGTCTACACAGAAGGCTTACCCGACAAAACTTACTTTGGTACTGCGGGGCCAGACAGCTGTGTTGTCGCTACTCCTAGGTTCGGGGAGGCTGCTATTGAAGCAGCCTTCTCGTTCCTCAGGGGTGGTGCAAAGGTGGTTGTTATTGATAGCCTCACTAACTTGGGAACTTACACTGAAAGGGATTACCCGGTTGGTGCTAGAGAACCCTACGGTCTTAAGAAGATGGCCTATCATGGGTTGTCTGTTTTAAGAGAAGAGGCGCACGACCGAGAGGCATTAGTGCTGGTCACAAGCCAGCTTAGAGTTCCTATTGGGGCACTTGTCCCAACGCCCGGGTCTTCATTTGAAGGCACCATTAATAATATATGTGAAACCAGAATCATGAATAGGCGAGCGCAGATTCGAACCGAATACGGAGAGCTTGCGTACGCCAAAATAGAATTTTCGATCTTTAGGTCTTTAGGTGCCCCACCGGGAAGTAAGGCATACGGATTTATATTTAACCAAAAAGGTTTTGATCGTAACTTTGAACTGCTTAGGGCCCTAATCGCCAACGACACATTGCGTCAATCTGGTGCCTATTTCACAGACCCGGATGGAAATAATCTAGGCCCTGGGTACTATGAAGCAGCCGAACAAGTTGGACAAAACTTTAATAACTACTGGAGAAGACTCTATGGAAGTCAAAGTAATAGTGAATCCTGATGGTTCAACCGTGATTGAGGTTGATGGCATTAAGGGGTCAGGATGTACCGAGTACACCGACGCTGTCGTTAAGGCGCTCGGAGGAAAAGTTACTTCTGACACCAAGAAGCCTGAGTACCACGAGCAAGCGGACGACAATGTTAAGGCGGGTTCCTAATTGAGGATATCGTCGATAACCAAGAATAGTTATGCCAATGGCCCAGGAAGAAGAAATGTTCTTCATGTCCAAGGATGTGGTCTGGCTTGTCCTGGTTGCTTCAACAAGCATACCTGGGCAAAGAAGGGCGGAAGAGAAACAACAGTCTCAGAGGTAGCCACAGAGCTTCTGGCGGACACCCCGGACGGTATTACTATCTCCGGTGGTGAGCCAATGGAGCAGTGGGAAGATGTCCAAAACTTAATCAAAGAGATGCTGGTCGTAAGGCCTACATTATCAGTGATAATATTTACTGGTTGGACAAAAAATCGTCTCGAAAAGTCTGGCTATCTGGACGATATGAGAGATTCATATTACCTTAATGAGACGCTTGTCTCTATGCTTGTTTCTGGTCCCTATGTTGAAAAGTTGGCGTGCTCAGACCGCCCCCTTATCTCTTCATCAAACCAGGAAATTATATATGTGAACCCTGCCTACGAGCAGGTTGATTTGAATACTATCCCAAGGGTTGAAGTTTCTTGCGGACCAGACGGAACAATACAGATATCTGGCCTGCCTGACTCCAGCACTTTGGGCGCAATCAAGGAGGGCTAAATGTCCGCGTTAATCACTTGTGAGACCTGCATGAAAGATAAAAAGGCGGTCATCACAGCCCTAGAGAAACTAGGTATTCCGAGAGAGGAAATTCAGGTAGCCAACCCCGGTGAGACACTTGAGCTAATTGGCTACGGTAGGCAGCGGGCTCAGGTAGAGATCCTCATTAAGAAGTCTTACTACTCTGGGTATGGAGACGTAGGTTTCGCCAAAGGAGAGAACGGAGGATATACAGTTTATGTAGACGATCTTGACGATGGCGGTAGGCTTGGGGCCAAGGTAGGACAGAAGTTCTCCGAAGGAGTCAACCAGTGGTATGCCGCTGTGGTTGCTCAGAAGGCTTTGAAGAAGCAAGGTCTCGTGACTAAAGTTAAGAAAGACGGTAATAAGATTGTAGTCGTTGCAAAAGGGTAGCCTTGCAATGACGTGTGTGGGGGGATAAACCTCCCGCACATTTTTAGCTAGGAGGTAAATATGTTTTGGTTAAAAGCTTGGGATTGGTTGAAAACCTCTGCCGTAGAAGCATGGGAAGCAATTAAGAAGCTGCCACATTGGGCACTCGTTTCTTTTTTCACACTAATCGCAATCGCTTGGTGGGCTGTTCAGAAGTACATCTCGGGACAGAGGAAACTCAAGGTACGAACAGAGCAAGTCAAGATTGAGAAGCAGTTTGCCAAAGCAATAGAAGAAGCTGCGGATAAGCGTGAGTCTGATCGTGTTAAGATTCGAGAAGAATTCGAGAAGGAAAAAGAGAAGCTGGAGGAAGTCGATAAAGAGATCGACGAGGCAGCTAAAAAGGGTCCTGTGGGGATCGCAAAGGCTTGGGCGGAATACTTAGAAGGTAAGGGCAAATGAAGCACATCATAACAATCTACTTGTCTGTGGCACTGACCTTCCTGTCTATGCCAGACATGGCCTTCGCTGAGGAGTGTAAGGTTCCTGTGGCTTTAACAAGTCCCTGTAGCGGCGTACTACTCCCGCCCAACGCAGCAGAAGAAGGTCTTCGATGCCTTAGGGTTGAAGTGCCTAAGCTCAAGCTGGAACTGAAGTACAACAAGGACCTGTTTACCAGCCAAAAGAACTACTACGACCTAGTGTTGGCTGCGGAAAAGCAACGATCCATCGACCTATCAAAACAGATCGATGTCCTTATGGCGAAACCATCACCTAGCAAATCTGTTTTCGAGAGCCCGGTCTTTTGGACGGTCGTTGGTGTTGTTATCGGAGCAGGAGCCACAATCGGTATCGCATACTCCCTCCCCAGAAATTGACCAACAAAACGGACAATAGATATCTCCATCTGTCTGATGGAAATACCTAGCGCAGTGCGGGCACTGTCTCGCTATCCTCAATGCCTACTAACTACTTCGAAGCTACAGGTGTTGCTACGGAGGGGGCTTTAGGGGCTTTAGGGGCGGTGGGAGTCTTAATTCTTCCGACAATCTTCGTTGGTTTATGGAACGTGATCGTTTCCACCTTTTTAGATGGGTGCTTCCATCGGGTCACATTACCCTTTCGGGCTTGTCTAGCATCCCACCATTTAGCAACCATCGCCCTAGAAGACTTGTTCCAAGTAGAACGCTTTCTCGGGTCTCCGCCTTGAGCTTTAATGTACTTTGCTCGTTGCCCATAAGAGGACTTTGAAGGGTCAAACCCGTACTGAGCTAGCTTCTCAATGAGCGCGTCGGTTAAGGTCTTTTTAGCAGCGTATTTTTCTAATGCGTTCATTAGTGCCCCCTCATTATCTAGTAATGTCGTACGTGGCTTTTCCACCCACACCAGCGGCAAGACCCTTACCAAAGCGACCACGCGCATTCATTGCCGCGCTATGATAGCTTTTGGGAACTTTTTGGCCGATGAGGGTCCTTGCTCCCGTAGCCCTGTTGGTGGGCGCGAGGAGCGTGCCCCCAGTGAGGCTAGTGCTACGATTACCATATCTTAGCCCAGCGAGAGTGCCCCTTACGGTGTTCCCCGCGCTGCGGAAAGCCGACTGGAGCCGTGTCGGAGCGGTGGCTGTTGGACGAGCCCATGATTGGGGCTGGCGTTCCTGCCGGTACGTGTTTCTAGAAGTCCCACCTAGGTTAGTCGAAGGTCGCCCCCCGCCCACTCCCAAGCGGCTCTTTGACGCCCGACCAGCGGCTCTCGCGCCATGAAGCCCTTTGTACGCGCCTTTAATGGCCCTCGCCGCCAAGCCCGGTGCGAATGCTTCTTTAGTCAAACCGGCAATAAGTCTCTGCTTTGCAGCATATTTCTCTAGTGCATTCATTTTTTCACCTACTTGAGATTCTTGCTAAGGAGCCCACTAAATTTTTCTTTGGCATAACCGTATAGTTTGCCAATAGCGTGTGTGCTTCCTAGAAAGTAAGAAATAGGCGCTACTACAGCTGTAGTCCACATAATTGCATCGAACATAATTACCTCTTATTTACCTGCGGGGTTAAAACTACTGATGATGGTTGATGTCTGCTTATACAGAGCTACGTTCAGTATAGCGCCAACCAGTCCAACAGAAGCTCCCCAAGGCCAATGGATAAATAAGGTACCTGCGTAGGCACCAACGGCAAGAGGTATTACTCTAAATACTAATTGCCAATACCAAGGGTCTTTAGAATTAATGTCAGGCCCAATGTACTTTCTACATGGGATCTTTACTACTTGGGTGATCCCATAGGATATTACCCCACACAGAAACAGCACCACAATGAGAGTGGCGTACTCTGGCATTGCGGCTACTGCCTCTGTGGTTTCAAGGGCTTTATCCATTAGAGAGTTGATCCATCACCACCGGAGAATCCACCAGTCGTATCTTCCAACACATTGTTGAGAAGCTTAAGCTGCGTCATCTTAACCGGCTGCATTCTTTCATACTGAATGCCGACAGATTCTTGAACAATCAAACCTTGTGCGTCAACAGCAATAGAGTGCTGTGGCACGTAGCACTGATCTAAGTAAACCGACGCGACAGTGTTCTTTGCATTGTCCTTGAAGACAAGCAGAAGACCCATCGGCTGGCTGAATAAATCAGATGCGAGGTTAAGGAACATATTACCGTATCCTGGCGGAATCTTCACAGAGTGAAGACTAGAGCTAAGCTCACCTGGACCACCAACAGCGAAAGGAGTCACACCCTGCGAGGTGGGTGCGTTCGTTAAACTGTCGATTTGATAAGCGCCGGGAGACACATCGTTAGACGTGTTGTAGTACGCATACAAGGCTCGAAGGAGAGAGGGCCCATGGTACACAACTCGACCAAGAGACAACTGTCCGACACTTCGTCCAGAAATAAAGTAGCTTCTATCCGACCCGATCTCAAAAATTCGGCTGATAGCCTTGTTCTGAGAGAGTGCAACATTCTGCGTCAACCCAATTGGGTATACCAGCATGTCACCTCCGCCGAGGCTTGAGAAAAAAGGCGGACCCGCACAAATGAGAATAAACTGCCCGTTGAGGAAGTTACCTTCTCGCAGACCACCTTGTACATGAGTTTTATACGGTGACCAATCTTCTAATCCAGGCATGTTTTATCCTCCTACAGGGTGTGTACCTATATTACTCGTAAAATACGACGGTAATGTCTTCAGAGCCATCAGTTGTTAAGCCCATTCCACCTGAGATATCGATGCTACAAATAGCGCCATCACCATCTGGAGTGTACGTGACAGCAACGCCGACAGTAGAAACTTCTGCTCCGGTACCCGTAACTTTTGCCTTAGCAATATGCGTACGGGGAAGGAAGGGAAGTCTACAGACAAGGCCAGCATCCTTACCAGCAACAACGGTTTCTGCATCGTAGACGTAGTTCACAACAGCAGAGTTCGAGCCGGTGGCAGTTGCAGCCGCAGCCTGAAGAGCAGCAACGTTGAACCCATCGCCAGCATCGCTGAGGCCGTCTGTCGTAGCGATATCAGCCGCAGGGAGACCCTGGGCTTCATCACCGTTCGCGTCAACACAAATGACGGTTGCGTCATTAGCACCGATACCGATAAGGCGGACAAGCTCACTTCCGTTAGTCTGCGCGTCAGTAAGGGCAACGCCCATCACGCCTGTAAGACCATCGTCAACAGCAGTGCCTGCACCAGCCATAGCTGCCTGTAAGTTAGCCATCGTGGCAGCAGGATCAGCACCGATAAGGACGGCGATGTTACCCACTAGCGCGAGGGAGCCCATAGCAGCCAAGAACTCGTAGGTATCGTTGCCAATGGTGATGGTGTCAGCCGCTGTAGGGTTAACATCAAAGTGCAGAGTCGCCCGCGTTTGGGCACCCGTCATCTCAGCTACGCTAAAAGCATTGTCAATGTCGTTATATAGGTCGTCCAACGCATCACCGACAGTCCCATCACGGAACTGCTTACCAGCGGGGCGTCTTTCGCTTCCAAAAGAATTACTAGCCATTTTTTATCTCCTTCAAAGTTGTCTAGATGACAATTGTAATCTTGATTCTGTTAGCTGGGTAGAAAGGAATAAGTCCTACCTCGGCAACAATCTCATCGGGGCTTGTCTCCGACTGAGTGAGGCTGTCGAGTGAGGCTTCCGCAACAACGGATCCTGATACACTAGCTAACGCTGCTTGCATTGATAGAGAAATAGTCTCTAGCAATTGAATTGTAATATTGTTTTTACCGATGTACCGCTTAACCTGCGTTCTAAGAAGCTTAGCGACAAAGTCGATAGCTTTAAGAATCGAAAGCTCTCTGGTCTTCAGAGAAGTAACATCCGTAGTAAGCTGATGTCTTGAGACACAAGGTCCTCCTGGGACATCTTGAATAACCCAATAAATTCCGCCAGCCGCAGCAGTTGCCATCTGATTTTCACTGAAGAAGTCGCTAGAGCCGACAGGTCTGGTGTAACCAACCATTGGTAGGTTTGTGAAGGGCTGAGAAGGATTCTGCTGCCCAATCATTCCTGCAACACCTGCGCAGAGGTAATAACCAGGAACAAGAACTTCCATACCACCAACTGTAGTTCCAACTTGCTCAGGCTGCATCATCACCATTCTGCGGTTCTGGAAGCCTGTCACGCCACCAGCGATTTCCGCCAAGGTTTCACATGCCTTGAGCTTCCCAGCCGTACCACTCATATCGATAGCTGGCTGGCGAATCTTAATGGAACAAAGCTCACCGTCAGCTTCCCATGTGGAAAGGTTGCCCACAGCAGGAAGTCCGATTCGGTAGTAGCTGTCGTCGTTTCCGCTAGTATCGGGACCAAACTCACCCGGGAAGAAAACATCGCTAGTCTCAACCGTTACGGACAACCCTGAGGGCGTCCCTACGACGAGGTAGCGGAAGGCATCTCCTTCTCGGTCAAGGTAAATACCGTCAGAAGGTAGGTAGGAAGATCCGTTTCCTCCACCAAGTACACTTCCTCCAGCGTTGGTTTTCCCGTCGATGGCCATAGGAATGTTAAGCGTGGAGTTTTCATCCATCACGGTAATTTCGTACTTACCGCCACCAACATCTTGAAGACCAAACGTTTCAGAGGCAACCAGTGTAGAAACCTCTTCCGAGGGAAGCTGTGGACAAGCAAGGAACATACGCTCTGACTTGTTTACAGGCTCCGACATACTTGAGACGTGAAGGCTTAAGAGCTTAAAGACTTCCCCATCGTGCGTCATGGGAGCAATCGCATACACCTCATGAAGCTGCAAGAAGTCTAGGCATTCTGCGTACCCTTCAAGAGTCCCTGCCGGTGCATCAGCACTAACATCACCAATACCCATTCCTGAGATAGTAATATCCGTGGTGTTAAGGAACGCCATGTAAAGACCGAAGGCGAGAGGGTTATCGGGCTGAATTGGTCCGATAAGACTGTCAACCTCAGCGATGCTTCCGAAGACCAGAAGTCCAGGATTCGCTGTGTCCGCAGTAACGTCCTTACGCAAAGCCTTGACCTGCGCGTAGATTGGTGCGCTGCTACCAGCAACCGCAATACCCGCAGCGTTTCGGTTTACTCCAGGCTTGATTGAGTACATCTGGGTCAGGTCGTTGAACTCTGCCTCAGGCTCAGGACGGATGTTAGTGGGGGTGTCATCACCAGTACCCGAAACAAGGTTCTGTGCTGTGACGTACCACTTATCCAGAGAAGCAAGCTTCGAAAGTGCGAACTCAGAAATAACAATCTGAGAACCAGCATACACAGCGTGTGCGGGGTCTGGGTGAATGTTCCAGGCTTCAAGGCCCGTAACGCGTCCAAGAACCGAGCCGTTGCTGTAAAGCATGTCAGCAGTCATAACCTGATTGCTTCGACCGTGGTACAGACGCGAGCTATAGCTTCGCTCTTCTGCGCCCATGGCATGTCGCCATACACGGCTATAACTGATAATAGCCCAGCTTGCGCCCGTGAAGGCGAAAGTGACAGGTAGAACGTCTGCAAGCACTGCTTCGTCAGACTGCCCAGCAGTAACGATACCAATGTGACCCTCAGACCACTCAAGCAACGACTGGTTATCACCACGCGATGCTTGTCCAACAGCATTTCCAACATCAGTAGAACCACCGAGGATATACTCCGTCAGGGCACTGGGGTTGGACGTGTCGGGCGTGTTAATGGGGCAACAACCAGCAAGCGAAGTTAGACTAATGCTCGTAACGAGGATGCTGTTTCCGTTACCGCCGTCTGTCAAAGTGATGGTGGCATCAGCAGTAATACCGTCTACATCGAAAGGTACAGCGGGATTGGCGTTGGTCAAAAGACCCTCAAGAAGAGCATCAGTGTTAGATGCTCCAGACCCACCAAGTTGGATTGTCTCTCCAGCAGCGTGTGCAGCCTTGGTTCTTGTGATGCAGAGTGTTCCGTTTGCTTCGTGTGCAACACACTCTCCACCAATAACCATGCTGACAGCGATCTTAGCGTTGATGTCGGATACCAACTCAGCAAGAGTCCCAATAGGGGCACCCATAGTTCCGCCAGAGTTGCAGTCGAGGGCGAGGTCCTCAAAACTGTTACCGCTATCAAGGGAAACAGAGAGAACAAGGCCGTCGTTCCAACCAGCGGCGGCAGCAGCCGCAACAACAGCGTCATTGTCACAATGTGTCCGGATGGTACCCAAAGCCAGACCACTGGTCTGAATGCTTAAGGAGCCAACCTGGAGCGCTGTTTCGCCTACCGTGGAAGCGAGTAGGTTGAAGTCGTTACCGACGCCACCCATTACACCCCATCGACGGGCTGCGTTATTTGTGTCCGTAACACCGGTCAAGGTAGCAGTAACTGCTTGTGTGACAGTCTCGGTCGCGCTTTTGTGACCAGCAAACAATCTTTGTAGGACAAGGTCGCTGGACGCGGAAAGTTCTAGGGTAGAGTCATGTCCGTTTGTAGAGGTAGTGCTGATTTGAAGGTGGTTAACAACCTCTCCAAGATGGTTAGCACTTGCTACAGACTGGCAAGAAGCACCTACTGGATCCAGCGCGGTATCAATAGCTGTCACAATCGAACCGCCCGCAGGGATCTGAATGTCGAGAGGAATCCCCCCGTCAACAGACACACTAAGCGTTTCACCAGTAAGACCAAGTTGGCCACCTGTAACTGCTCCTGTGATGTTCGTGGAACCAGCAACAAAAGCTTGTCGCTCTGTCCCGGCAGCATCGCGAGAGAAGTCTACGGGGTCAGACCCACCATGCAGATTAAAGCTCGCCGCTCCCACCGTCCAAGGACCACCATTGGTAATCCCTCGACAAGGAAAACCGCCGTTAACAGCGAACCCGGGACCCATCTCAATAATGAGGTCACTAGAGATCGAGTCCGCAAACGCTGGCTCCTCTAGAGCCGCAGCTAGGTCGTCAAAGGTAGAGGCGTTATTGATCTCAATAGTCAGAGTTGCGGTACCCGCATTCCAAGAAGCCGAGTTCGCTCCGCCATCCGTAAATGCAACAGTAACGTCGTTTCCGTCAGCGCCGATAAGGTTACCAAGATCAGCGGGGTTACCAGAACCAATATAGTTCTGGAATCCTAGAGCGGTAACCTTAAGGTAGTTCTCACCGCTAGCATCTGGCCAAGACGTATCCGACTGGACACCAAACTGCGCAGCAAACTGGTGTGCGAGTGGGATGGTGATGCTCGCCGCAACACCCGTGCTGCAAAGACGATTAGTCTTAGAGCCAGTACCCGGCTTGCCCCACAGAGTGGTCTTACCGTTAGCAACTGCACCCTGAAGACTATTAGTGGTTGCAGCACCGTTGATACCAGAATCTGCCAAGGTGTAGGCGTTCCAGTTGACGGCGCTATTATCAGATAATTCGTAAAGGGAATTAGCGAAAAATCTGTACAGAGCAATATCGTCACCCTGCCAAACACACTCTTCCGGACTTGTCATCGGAGAAGGGAGGCTGGTGTACGGAATGTTGTACGCGATATTAGTGTAGTTCGTCTGACCGGTGAAGGCAGTGCCTTGTAGGTCATTCATCGCGATAATATCATCTCCGCCAGCCCCGTAAGCGGAAGATGCGTCACCGTTAGGATGTGGTCGCAAAGTAATAGAAGCAGTTGGCCCCTTCGCGTTGGTTCGGAAAACCAAGCGACTTGGCTGAGCAACACCATCAACTACGCCGGGAGTGAATTCGGCAGTAGCTCCAGTAAGCTGCTTGTTGATCGTATTCTGAATAAGCGCAAAGCTCATAGCGAAGTTACCATTTACCGCTGCGGGCATGCTGATAACCTGATCATCTCCATTATTAATGGAAATAATGAACTCTCTGCCCCGAAGGTTAACGGGCTCAGTGAGCGCTGCGGTACTCTGAATACGCGCTGCAATAGATACTGAAGCTTGTGGGTTTAACGCGCCATCTTCGTCGATGGGGTTAACCATCTGGAAGCAAGGCCCGATAATACAAGGCACCAGTGAAGGTGTTAAGACGGTGGGCGATTGGACTACAATCTCTTGTGAAATCTCTACGCCTGGACGTGGAAGCGTTGCCATATTGTTCACTCCTGTTGGGGCTCTATTCCAAACCCATATGTAGATTAACAGCTCTCATTAATGAGTAGAAGTCCTTCTCATCAGAGGTTATTACATCCTGTATATAGAAAGGAATAATTACTTGAATCATCTTCCACTCAGGCGAAGATGACCCTGGTACAAGAGCACCCTGCTGGCTCTCTTGCGTCAAGGTTACATTATTACTAATAGCGTGTATCCGACCAAGGCGCATAATTGATTCCTTAAATACAGGAATCATCCGAAAAATAAAATACGCTATGTTTTGTGCCTCTAAACCTTCTCTCGCGATAACGCTAAGAGTCATAGAGGTACCGATAATATCGGAATACGTAGTTCTCGGTGAAGCAAGGTCATGCTGGATTGACTGACCCATAGAAGTGCCTGCCCAAGTGGCGGGTCCTCTAGCAGTAGCGATAATCGGACGAATGTTCGTCTTCTCAATCTTGTCTGGGTTCTGGTCAGTAATCACAATCTCAGTTTCATCCATATTTGAATTCCACTGATAATAACCGCTCGGGCGAGTTCTAAAAAGGCCCTGAAGCCAAATAAGCCAAGCGCGTGTTGCTTGATGGATAGAATCATCAGGAACAGCGAACGGAGATGGGTCCGGATTGATGGGGAGTACTGTAGATGTCATGCGGTCACCGGACCTTTAGCAAAAACATTATTCAGTACATTGGAGAGCTTATCTCCCTCGATTGTTTGCGGATTCGTGTAGTTCCTCTCCGGGCTAGCAATCAGGTCTCGAATATCTTCCTCAGATAGATTTAGAGGGATTCGGTACTCGATGTCTCCCGTGGGAACTCTGTGAACCGCTACTTGCTGTCGAACCAACGCTCTTGATTTCTTAACCTTAGAGATAGACGCAGCTACACGCCAACGGATGTTCTCGGCCTCTACGACCAAGTCTCCTTCTGATATCTCTGGGTAATTACCAATAAGCATTGTTGTGTTCTCGTTTTGTACGTCCCCGAAGTTTGCGTGGATTGTTTGTTCGTTTGGCGAAACAATCATTGCATACGTTCTTACGGGAGCATGATAACCCCCAACCCAGCTAGTGTCATAGCACGTAGCGCAACCAGAACGAACACGCCTTTGTGCGACATCGTCATAACACAATCTGCATCGTTGACCAGATTGCTTTCGGGGGAAAACCCAGACCTGTCTTCCAGAGAACTCTTTCAGCTTTAAATTGTTCAGTCTGGCCATTTCCATGGCAGCGAGATCAGGTAAAGCAGCAAGCTTAACTCCGCCTACTTCTGGGAATACCGCTTGGTCCGAGCCACCTCTTTCTTGGACCCTAATCCTATAATAAATTTTATTATAGAAATTTTTCTGTCCTCGCACAGTGTTGTCGCGAACATGGTAGCGGTCAATGAAGGGAACTGTGAGATCGTGATACGGCCCAAATTCGTTATCTGATTTCTCAACAACGAATTCATAAGCGTCTACGGCTTCAAAGCTAGGCTCGATATCCCAGTAGATATCTAGGTAGCCTAGGTCGAAGCTTCTTACGCGTATGTTTGTGACCTGTAACAATCTTACTTCCGCTTCTTCTTATCTAGTACGGCCTTAAGTCCTGCTGCGCCACCAACGGCTGCGCCACCAATAGCTAAAGACTTTTTATTCTTACGAGCCATATTGCCGAGCCGCTTTGCAGCGGATTGGGTTCCCTTGATCGCACTCTTGCTAGCAGAACGCTTAGCAACAGCTTTCGCGCCAATACCCAGTGCAGCCAGCCCAGCTAATCCAGCAAACCCTTTGGCCTGGGATTGCGCTTTACTCTGAGCTTTCTCTGCCCGGGCCTTGGCTTTAGGGTTCTTTGCATTTTTTACACGTGCGCCACTGAAATCTTGCTTATAGTTCTTGGCTCTGTGCCCGAAACCCTTGGCCTTAGCCTTCAATGCTTCGACAAGAGTTTTCTTAGCTGCGTATTTTTCTAATGCGTTCATACTTACGCCCCCGGTCTTCTCTGCACCGCCCCCCATCTTGGCCGCAAGCGAGGCTACTTGATCAGGGGTGTAATCTGGGTATGCAGCCTTGATAGCTTCCTTAAGCCCCATGCCTTTAGCTAGAAAGGCACGAACCTTGGCTATATTTGCGTATTTTTCTAATGCGTTCATCGTACAATCACCTGTGGTTCTTTTCTTTGCTTGCTGCCTTTAAGAAGGGCGAGTGTACCCAGTCCTCCCGCCCCAGCAAGAAGCATCATTTTCTGGTTATGAGCCTTAGCGGCGGCTCTAGACTTGGAGGCAGCGCGTAACCCAGCAGTTGCTGCGGTACCCATTCCTAAGACGGCTTCTGGGGAGGTGAGGCCAAGGCCTTCAAGTCCTTTGTAAACGCTGGAAGGGGAAACCTTCCCGTCAGGTCCTTTGATAGCGCCCCAGATTTCTTGCCCAGTTTTCTTTGCGCCTGTCGCAGTTTCCGCTTTGCGAGTAAACTCAAAGCTCTTCATGAAGTCTGCTTGTTTCTTCTCAGCGGCAGCTAAACCCTTATCCCAAGCTTTAGCGGCTTGAGGGTTGGTGGGCCTAGGTCCAACTGTGGACTTATAATCATCGACGTATTTCGAGGCGCGTGTTCTCGCCTTAGCTAAATTTGGGTCCATGAAGTTTTGGACACCTCTTTTGGCACCCTGATATTTCTTGCTAATATTACTTCCCCACCTAGAGAAGGTAGGCATTGAGCCTGAAGCCTTTCGCTTTAGCGCGTCTCGTAAAAGACCTAAGCGGCTAATCTCAGGCTTAAGGGCCTCTTTCGCTCCTGCGCCAGCAGCGCCTGCTCTTGCCGCTGCTTCACCACCACCCTTAAGGGCGCTTTTAACTCCTCGGGCGGCTGCGGTAAAAAAATAGGCTCTCTTCTCAATGAGGGCTGCGGTGAGTAATTCTTTCTCTTCCGGGCTAGCCATCTTTTTCTTTAAAGCAGGAAGCTTTTTGATTTGTTTCTCTGGAAGCTTATCTTGCTTTGGGAGCTTCTTGTACTTAGAGGCAACTGCTCCACCAGATACTTTAGGCGCAATGGCTTGTCCCGCTGTCGCGGTCGCCTTGGGCGCTTTAACCGGAGGCTTGACCGAGAGCTTAGGCGTAGGCCCTGACTTCACTCCTTTAAGGAGCTTTTGCACATCTTCTCTGGCAACAGCCCTAAGCTTCTTTCCTCGATTGTGTCGGACAGAAACCTTGGCGGACTCTTTCTTAAGTCCAGTGAAAAACTCTGCGGCGGCAGAGTGCTTTTCATCTGTGTCTTTCTCTTGTTGCAGTAGCTTTTCAAACTGGTCCATCAAAGCCTCCTACAAGCTCGCGCTATATGCGGAGTCATACATCATAACGCCGACAGTCATGTCAATATTACCAGCGGAACCGTTCGTACAGCGGAGAATGATTCCTCCGGGAATAGGAACTAATAGGTCAAGGATGTTTAGCTGATCGTCAAGAAGATCATAGGTTATTTCATTCGGGGCACCAGAACTCACACCCTGCCTAACAATGGTCTTAAACTCTTCACCAGCCTGGGGCACGGTAGCATTGGCCTCGTTAGTTCCTGGCACATTGGCCCCAAGGGTCCAGACGACTGTGCCAGCCGTATTTGGGATGGAAATAGCAAACTTCGTGTAGTGCTCTGACCCAGGGATAGCAACGTCGAGCGCTGTGCCGTTTGCTACCGTGTAGTTCAGAAGCTCTCTTCGTTTATTAGGAATAGTAGCCATCGTTATCTCCTATGTATCCAGGTCCGAAAATAGGCCATTAATATAGGCGTACTCGGACGGGACGCCGGAACCATTTAACGCGTTACCTAGATTAATAGCTTGCTTTAAGCGAAACTTTTTTTGCTCATAGTCCTGCTTAAACAAATTCATCCAGTTCATTAGTTGTGGGCCCTTATCTGAAACACTTACTTGAATACCTTGTCCGTCTGAATAGGACATATGGTTCCTTGTTTGCAACAGCCCCACAGAAGTAATGATGTTAATAATGGATCCATTTATTAACAGAGATATTGAAGGAAAAGCTGCCAATGTAAAAGTGCCTAATAATGGAGGTGTCATATTGAAATCGTCAATACACTCCATTATCGCAAAAGCGATCTCTCTGTCGGAGGTCTCTCTACCTTCGATCAGTCGATTTAATTCGGGGAAGTCTCGAAGCTTTGACCGGATCAACGCAATCGTATGCACAAGCTCCTTGGGAAGGCCTTTCTTTACAGAAGCCTCCGGAGACAGTGCGTTGCTGTTTGGATCTTTCGGGTCATTCGCCACGACTACTCACCTTTTCCCTTAGTAGCTTTCGTGATTTTATCAAGAAGAGCAGCCTTGGTGTCAGTGGCAGAGAACTCGATATTTAGTTTTTTAGCAAAAGCGGTAAGTTGCTTTTTAGACAAAGACTTTAACTTTGGTTGGGGGGCTGCGCCTTCCCAAGCCTCGTTGATATCTTTTGTCTTTGGGTCGTCTGCCTTGTAGTGACCATCGTTCGTTCGAGCACGTTTAGGAGACTTACTTGCCTTCCTAGCAGCCCGAACAGCTTCTGGGTCATTTTGATGAACAGAGAACCAGTCACAATCAATCAGGTGCTGCAAGCCACTAAGCGTCTTTTCGGAGACCTCTAGAGTTTCTCCAACCTTAAGAAGCTTCCCAGCCACGCGGCATGGTTGTTTTTCACAGCGAATAAACATTAGTCATCCTTCTTTTTGCGTCTGCGGGATGCCCGCTTCGACGGGGCCTTTTCAGGCTCCTCTGAGGATTCTTTTTTAGAAGTTGCCTTTTTCTTTAGCTCTGGCTTCTTCTCTACCTCAGGCTCTTCAGCCTTTTCCTCTTCCGGTTCGGTAGAAGCCATATCCAAAATAACCGCACCAACTTCCGATTCATCCGGGCCGTCTGTGGAGATCTCCACTACGCCAGAGGCCTCAGGAGAACCTTCGTCTGGAGAAGGTGCGGGCGGCTCTGGGGAAGGCGCATGAAGCTGAGGTTGTTGTACCTCAAAAGCTTCTGCTGCTACATCGCCAATAGCCAGCAAACTAATCAACTTTTGATCAACGTAGGTGTCGATCTGGGACTTATTAGCGGCATATGTATCATCACTAATAACAATTGATTTCCCAATCCGAAGTCTTCTCTGGCCAATTCGCATACGAGCAGATGCTCTCCGCACCGTAGGATTGTTGTGTCCCCGCTTATTCGGGTCCCTGCGCGATTGTGCAAGGTTCTTAATCTTAAAAGGCATCTGGGTCTCCCATATACAAAAATCGAAAATAAATGAGGTGAAGACACCCCCCAGGAAACCCAGGGGGTGCCCCACCAAGCAGCTAGAACTGCGTGACAGCCGGGAAGGTCTGGCCCTCTTGGACCAAGTTATTCCGTGCGCCAAGATCAGCTTCCGCAACAGGAAGTCGTGCAGCACGCGTCACCGCGTTAGTAGCACCACCAGCAGCCATGGTCTCGACACTACCGGCGTAAAGCTCAAGCTTACGCACACCAGCGACGTTACCCACGTACATACCAATGTCTTCCCACGCCTCGAACGAGATTCGGTTACGCTCTTTGTCAGCGTAGAACTTAGTCTTGTTCAGGATGCAGAAACCACCCAAGTACTCCGGAGAGCAGAACGCGTAGATGTTACCGGGTCGAAGGATGTCAGTCTTCAAGGTACGGATGAACTTACGTCCAATAACCGTCTTGTACTTGTATCCATCAACCGTGGTCTCACCCACAATCTTGTCACCCATGTCAGCATGGGCCCAAGAGTTCAGGTCCTCGAAGTCAGTGTCAGTCATGAGGAACTGATCACAACGAAGACGGGAACCACGACCACCGCCACCCGTGAACGTCTGGAACAACTTAATGAAGTCGTCCTTCTGAACGGGGAAGATGAGGTTCTCGTCAGCACCAGCAGGAGCGGCACCAGCAGCGCTGCCTTGGAGGCAGTCAATACCTTTAACCTTACCAACCTCAGGCACACCGTTGTTGTTGACGTTGAACGCCGAGAACACGGTAGCACCAGTGTTGGCATAGTCTGCACCGAACCCAAGGCCCTGTGCATCCTGCTGCAACGACTGACAGGCCGACTCCATGTGAGTCAAGAACACGCGGTCCTCAATCTCCTGGATGTCGTTAACGATGTTACGCTTGATGATCTCCGTGATAGGCATCACGTAGGCCATAAGCTCCTGCTCAGTCTGCTCATATCGCTGCGAACCAACCGTATGGAACGGCACCTCAAAGCGCGGACCAGTGTAGTATCGGACCGTGGGCTGTGCCCGGAACGACATACTCATAGCACGGCTCTGTGGCTCCACTTCAACGATCTTCACGAGAGTATCGTGGTTCACGCTGACCTGGAGGTCAGAACGACTAACAGTCTTCGGGGGAAGGACTTTGCGAGCAAAGCTCTCCTCACGCAGACGGTCTCTAATGAAATCACCGCCAAGGGCAGCAATCTTTTCTTTTCCAGCCTCAGTATCGAGTTTGCTTACAAACAACTCGTTGAGGACTTCGCTAGGTACACTAGACATAATAATATCCTCCTATTAGTTGGCGATAAGCCGAGGCTTGTCGTAAAGGTATACCGTGATCGGACGATCAGCGGCAGGGACGCGGTTATCAGAAGCAGTCACGTAACCAACAGCCCAACCAGCCTGTCCCTCAGCGAGAGGGGCCAAAACCAGACGGCCTGTTGATGCGGGAGCCGTGCTACCAGCAGCATTGACACTCAAGTCTTGAGTGTTGTCTGCTACAGTAACCTGAATCCCAACGGGGAAGTTAGTTGCTGCGTCAAGCGCTGCACCGGTATCTCCAGCTTCGTACAAACTGCACTGAACCTCGATACCGCCATGCGCCAACGTGGCAACTCGGCTATCCCCAAGTGCCTGTCGGTCAGAGCGCTGGGCAGAGCCCCACACCATGACAAGACTTGCACCATTAAGGTGGTGACCGGCATTAAGTCCACCGACGTTAGCGCCACTAAAGTCGTTAGCGCCTCCGGCAGGGCTTGTGCCTTGCAATGTAATAAATTCTCCGTCTTCAGGAGCAACAGCGAGTCCAGAACAATCCACATCTCTGGTTTGTACCTTCAAAGTAGATGAAGTTGGGCTCACGTTCCTACGTCGGACAGCACTAAATGATCCTGCGGCCATTTTAGTTCTCCTTAGTTGTTAACGTTTACTCATTGCTTCCGAGAAGAAAACTCTCGAAAGCGCTCGTCGCGTCATTGCCTTCCGGCATATCGGAAATAGACGCAAATGACAGATCGGGTGGGGATAGGGCTAGCGCCTCTTTAACCACGTTCAGATCCTTCTTCGAAGCCAGCAATGCTGCCACCTTCGTCTTTAAAGGAACTCCGCGATCAGAGAAACCACGAGCATCCATCATGGCCACAACCTCTTCCGCCTCCTCCCGCTTACGATACTCTTCAAGAGCAGCAGCAAGCTTTGTGTTTTCTTCCACTAGAGTCCGCAGAGTCTGCGGAACTTGCTTCAGAACTTCCTGGGCTGAGTTTTTATTGATTGTGCTCATAATTATGCCTCCTTACCAATCTTAGCCATCAACCGCTTTTTCAAGTTGTCAGTGGCCTGTTGTCGAGCCATGGGCCCTTCACTACCGTGAACATCGCCGGTCTCTGCGCCTGCTGAGGCACTCTCGTCAAATTGTCCATCAGAGCTTAATGCTGCATTCAGCACATCAGCGAGACTGTGGCCAGCCGAAGCTGCCTTTACCGCCGCCTCACCGTCAGCTTCATTTGAAGCTTCCTCTTCTGGTTCGTCGGTAGCGGAAGAACCGACGTTAAAGATTTGATCCTCAGACACAGGGGTCTCAGAATCACCGCTATAAAAATTCTCGTTATCTTCAGAGCCCTCATCAGATGAAGAGGTGCTTTCAGGCTTAAGCTCTTTAAGCTTACCTAAGACATTCTGAAGAAGCGCTTTGTTTGCTTCGTCAGCTTCGTCGGCCTGCTCTTTTTCCTGCTCTGCTTCCTGAACCGCTTCTTGCTTTTCAGCGATTCGGGCGCGGAGACGATCACGTAAAGCTCCAGAAATGTCTGTAACATTATCTGGGACTTCATCGGTCTCTGGGGCTGCTGCGGGTTCCGGCGTTACATCTTTGTCTGAGACAAAGCGACCAGAGACGGGGTCTCGGCTTAACGCCTCTTTGATAATAGCAACACGCTCATTAATGGGCGGCTGTGGCTCCTTGATGGACTCCATATTATCAACAATAAAATCTACGGCTGAGGCTAACTTTTCAACATATACCGGATCGGTAACATTCTGCTCATCACTAGCAGTTTCCACGGACGTGGCCACGGTAGAAGAGTCAGCCCCAGCAAGCTTTTCAATCAGTTTATTTAATGAAGACATTGCTTCCTCCTGTTGAGGAGTGGCCCCGCCCAGTTTCCCAGGCGGGACCCCTCAAACTTACTTCGTGGCCTTACGATCACGCTGCTTAATTATATTAGCAGCTAATAAAGTAAACAAGGCAGCTTCGGCAGGTCGTTTCTTTAAAAAAGACCAGCTTTTCCCCAAAGTCTTACGTCCCTCCTTATTAGCAAGGTGGAATTTAGACTTCAGGGTTTTGATTGCTGCTGAGTTCATTTATTATTAACCGTTAAGTACCGCTGCGATCTCATCAACGTTGTAACCAGCCTCAGCAAGAAGCTCGCCTGCACGCTCAGTCACAGCGGTGTCCAACTGCTCATCATCGATTGCAGCAGAAGACTGCTTGACGCTACCAGTGTCCAAGTACTCAAGGATCTCGTTAGCGCGTTCAACGGACGCGTCCTCGAAAGCCTGTGCGAACTCAGGATCAACCTCAGTGTCACCAGCGGTCTTCATCAAGAAAGCATCGCTTGGACGACCGTAGACGCCAGCGGTCTTCTCAGCATCACCGTGCTGAATAGTGGTAAGCTCGTCGTAGAAAGCGTGTGCCATGGTGCGGCCAAGGAAGTCGGCTTCAGCAAGCTTAACCTGCGTATCCTCGTCCTCAGTGTCAACACCTTCGACACCAGCGGTCTTCTCGACATCACCACCCATGGCTTCGCCAAGGATCTCAAGAATGTCATCATCACTGAACTCATTAAGATCAATGCCTTCGGCGGCAGCAACCTTCTCAAGTTCCTCTAAAAGTGCGGCCTCAGCGGTCTTCTCAACGCCTGAATTGGAGTCGATGTTTCCCTGGGTACCATATGCTTGTGCTAGCAGTTCGTTCATTTTAAATTCTCCTTAGAAATAAGAACGGTTTCTTGTTTTAACTGCGTCCCAGCATCATCTTCGATAAATAATTTCATCTAGATACCCCTGGACTACGAAAACTTGACCGCTAGGTTGTTTAACGACTTGTTAAACGCCCCAGATGATTTGAGGTTCATACCCAAACGGGTAAGTCCCACAAACACCGAAGTGGCCAAGATTGGATGTTTTTCGATAAACCTATCAAGCGGACCATTTGACACACCGAAACGCCGCTTCTTTCTTACGTGCGCTCCGTAAAGATAAGCCATGGGAAGAACACCTACTAACGCCAAAGGCAGTTTAGCTGTTTTTGTTAGTGTTGGTTCCATCATGAATTCATCTTCTAGTCTCTGACCGTTGATGGCCGAAAGCAATCCTATATCATTACTTGTAATATGAGCAACTATAGATCCCATTTTCTCCATTAGTTGCTCGCGATAACCATTGTAGCCTGCCGAGATCTTATTAAGAAGAGCTTTTTCGTCAGGACTAATATCAATATTGTTTACTCCACCTTCTTTTCGCAGCCCGACAATACCCGGACTAGAACCCCCTGTGGAAGAGGGCATGCTTCTAATAATTGTAATACGCTTAGTAATAACCGGTTCAAACATACTACGTTTTGGAATTATGTCCATTAGCATATCCCGAATTGAGCCGCTATGTTGGCTAGGGCCCCCTATACTTATACTCCTATCCACATTCATGGAAGGTGCAAATGTATAACCTGCATTATCCAGTCTATCTGCCAACGGCTTTTTCCCGATCCGGATAAGAATAATTCGCTGATACTCACGAGGCTTCAACACAATTCCGCTTGCAGCAGAAGTCGTTAAGGCCTTCTGTGCAGGGTGCCCAGCCATTCTGTCAAGGATGCTCCTTGCGATGTCTGGTTCATGGGAATTTATTTTTGGCATCACTCTCGCGGACAAACCGGGAACCTCTTTTAAGATTCTAGAGATCTTGTGCTTAGCCGCCATTTTCTCTTTAAGCACTTTTATATTGTACCCGTCACGAATCCCTGATTCTTCTGCTGCTAGTGCAGAGGATCCACCAAGGACAGAAGCAACTTTAGCCATCGCATAGCTGGTTCGGTCTGCGCCGATAATCACGAAGCTTAAATCAAAGAACTTAGGTTTCGGGTTGTAAACAAACACTTTCCTACCGTCAGGAAAGATTTTGCCCATCATTGTTTTGGTGTGGACACAGTAGTCTGCCCGTGTCTTGGACTTATGTCCGCAGATAGAGCAGATGTCATACTTCACGCGGCAACCCATACTAACCGCTGGGTGATCGCCAGAATCTAGCTTTGCTACAAGATCGCCGTGCCCTTCAAGCTCAGCCTTGCTACGGTTGATTTTTAAAACCAACTCAACTCGATGCATTACTGGGTTGTAAACAGCACAAACCACTTTACCTGTAGATTTGGCGATATCTTTGTTCTTGTGGTGCCGGTAGATCCCCGCGTTAAAAAAGGTCTTATACCCAGTGGTGCCATCGCACTCCGTAGGGTGTAATTCTTTTTCCTCAAAGTAATCACCGTTGATATTACTCCCGTAATATTCTCCTGCCCCAAGAGCATTAACAAGAACATAGAGGTGCTCGTCACAAGCACTAATCCCCGTAATAAAACTGCTGATGTCTGGGTGCAGGTTCTCCTGAGATGCAACTTTGACTAGTTCATCGGTGGGGTTGATCGCCTGCACAAAGATGTTCCCATCTTCATCCATACCTGGGAATGTGAGTAACTTTAACATCTTCAGCCACCTCTCGACAGTGTTTCTAGGAGGCGGGTTTCTCCTTTAGTGAGCTTTTCTCCACGCTTAGCTCTGGCAGAGAGTGCGCGAGCCCACATGTGTCTACTGACAGCGGTACCTGCACCACCTGACAGACCTTCCGTTACTGCGCCAGCCGGACCCCCAAACAATAGTCCTAGAGCCGCTCTCCCCATTGCGTGGGTTTTGGGAGTTACATAATACTCAGAAAAACCCTTTACCCCACCAGAACCTTTACGATTTCCAACAAGGAGCTTCTTCTCCTCACCAGTGAAACCGCCTCTTCCAGAGCGCAATTTGCTGTCTAGCGCATTAGCATAAATGTCTCTTTCCATGTTGGCAAACAGACCACTTATCCCACCAGAGAAAGCAGCTGTCCCTGCAATCTGCTTATTCGTTGGCCCCGCTTTTTGGGACTTGATAAGGCGTTGCATCGCCTTAGTTCTTAGTCCTCTGCGAAGCGCCAACATAGTCCCACCGGTAACGGCGGCGGAGCCGAGAGTCTTCCCCAACGGGCTCGTTAAGAACCTTGAGATTGGGTAGTCTTGTTTGGCTTCTGGTTGCGACATATTACCCTGCGTAGCTCAAAAGCTCTGCACCAGAGCCAGCAAATGCATTTCGAAGGATGCTGTCCTTCTTCTTAGAAGCCTGTAGATTCTTGTTAACCTCTACTAACGTCTTAACGTCTACTGGTTGAATGCCTTCATCCTTGAACTGGAGTGATCTCTTAAGGAAAGACCCTGCTACTAAGGGGTCACTTGCCATAGCAGGATTGAACTTATAAAGCGTTCTAAAGATCTTTGAAACATCTTTAGGGTCTTCTTTCCGGAGAACGGGATTTTCTTCCATCATGTTGTTGAAGTATTTCTTCTTCTTCAGAGGACCGCCGATACTGTCGCCAAGAGCCTCTACGCCTTTAAGCCCGCCAGCAATACCAGCAGCGCCAGCACCAAACATAAGAGCTTTGCGCCCAGGCGTGTCTTTTCCGATCAACTTCTGCATCAGAGTTGGTTTCTTCTTCAGGTACTTAGCTGCCAGAACCCCGCCACCAAGAACCGCCCCTTTACTCAGGGCACTTCTAAGTGCTTTCCCTAATTCTTTTGGGTTAACCGTCTCTTTGGCGGTGTTCTTAGCAGTCTCTTTAGCAAAGTCTTTTGCCTTCTGCCAATCAGCCAACTTCTCAAGAAGTGAATCTTTTCTAGTTTGTTCCATGATTAACCCCACGCTCTCCTTTGAAATGGACTCTCCACATTAGGCTCTTTCCATTGCCTAATGACCTCCGGAGAAATATCTGTATTACTTTTTGGCAGCATTGCCGAAGCCGCAGCCCTAGTCTCAGGACTCTTTGCAAGATAGTAAGCTAGCAATGCGCCGCCACCCATAAGAAGGGGGTGTTTCTGCGCAAGGCCAACCAACCCTCCTGGTCGATACTGCCTTTTATAGTACACGGGTCGAATGTGTCCTTCGCCCTTGAACTTGTAGGCCTTACCTTTTTGTACGCCACGCTTAATTTCATCGTACTCAGCGCGGGAGATCTCTTCTAAGCCCTTAGTCCCACTAACTGCTTTTAGCCGCTTGCCATGCATTGGACTAAGTGGGTTTTGCTCTTTTGCGCCAAAAAGAGCCCCTCCCAAAGAGTTGCTAGCCCATCTCCCTGGGGAAGCTGCCACCCATGAAGCGGGACCATAGACAGCGTGATTAACGCCTCGCGCAAGTCTAGAGTTCTTCCCCAGCACCAAGTTATCTTTGTGGCCGTGGTAGATATGCTTGTTAAACGCCGCCGCTAATTCATCTTTGGCTGCTTGTTTTTCAAGCTCGTTCATTACATGGCCCCCGGTCCCGCTGGTCCTACTGGTCCCTGTGCGGGCGCGGGTGCTGGAGTTGCCACTGTTTCCTGGGGAGCAGACCCAGCGCCCATAGCAGGACTAGGTCCGCTAGAAGGAGAAGGGGAACCGCCAGCGGGTTGGCCTGCCATGGGAGTTGGGTCTGCGGGAGGTCCTCCAGGGATCGGCATCCCTCCACCAAAGACTTGTGCGGCTGGTCCAGAAGTATCTGGCCCTCGAAGGATAGAAAGAAGCTCTTGCATAGCCATCTGTGTTTTAGACACTGCTTGTTGAGCCATGATTAACTTCTGAGAAACGCCTTCTAATTCCTGGGTAAGGCCTGTGATCGGGTTACCCATCAGCATACCCATACCCATTTTCTCTAGCTCGCTGCTGTGACCGTACTCAACTAAGTCACCAACATTTTCACTAATAACGTCTAGGAGCCCTTTAGACGGGCTTCCCGACTCCACAGCGTAACCAATAATCCCGGAGCTATTCCCAGCCCTGGACGCTTCTTTGCACAGGTCTTTGAGTGCTGCCAGCTTAATGTGAAAGATGTCCCCAAGAGACTCCATATCCGCCGAAGCATTTTTGTTCTCTCTGTGCGCGTCTAAGAAGTTATTTGTCGCATCTTTAATAGATGGATCGGAGTAAGAAGCGAGTTTTTCGTGTCCCTCGCCTGAGCCGAAAACAGCTTCAATATCAACAGCTTCTTGTCCGGGGATATATCTCATTCGGCTAGGGATAACCTCCCGTTTAGCCGAAGCAGTTTTTTCTTTAGGCGCGTGGATCGTCTGAGAAATCGCTGTTGCGTCGGCCATAGGGAAGGTAATGTTTTTGGCAAACCCAAGCTTAAACATGGCTGCAAAGGTATCGTTATTCGCGTACTCAGAAACACGCTTAATCTGCTCAAGGTTGAGACCGGCCTCTTTAGCTAGTTCAGAGATGGAGTCATTCAACGGCATGTCTTTTTGAATGTAACGCACCGCTGCCTGCTTACCCATGTGTCGAAGCTCCGAGGCAGAGACACCCGAATCCTTTTTATTAAGTAGGTAATTTTCGAATTCGTTCATGTCTATCTTCTCCTGGCCCTGTTTAGCTTGTCTTCGGAGTCGCCAACAGGTGTGATAATATCAGGTCTTGGGTGCTTTATCATAGATGCTAAAAAACAATACGTTAAGGAATGAAGGGTATCATCCGTCGTCCCAGGCGTTCTCTGGATCACAGTGGTCCTTCTAGACTCATTATACTCCGAGAAAATAGATAACATATCACTAGCAAATGGAAACTCTACGTCTTCCCACCGTGGGAAAACAAACTCATCTTCTCTGTTAATTGCGTTGATAACAGCCATCAAGGCCTCCGTACGGTTAACCATAAACCTGTGAAGACTATTATCAAAGTATATCCTCTTAGTATTTACGTACTGATATCTCGCAATCCGCCGTATACCAAACGTCCTGATTAACTTGTCGTTCCTATCGAACCCACCACCGTAGTCTACACCAACAGTGTCTATCTTAAAACGCTCAATATAACCACTAATAATATTCATTAGTCGTTCAGGTTCGGCCTCTTCGCCCTCAAATCTTCGGAACAAAAGGATATGAAATTTATCCTGTAGGTAACAGCCGATAGTCATTACCGTATAAGAGTTTTCCGCTGTGCCCCAGTCGATACCCATATAGGTCTTGGCTCTTCCGATGTACTTCCGGGCATCTTCCATGCTCCTATCTGAGCAAAGTTTCATGAGTGCTTCTCTAGTAATAGGCTTACTACCAGAGTCATAAGGGAGCCCAAGGCACTCATTGTAGAACTGTGCTTTGGTGTACCTTTTTCGTTTGTCTGTGATTTCGTGCCAATTGACCCAAGGGGTAATGACCTGTGGGATCCTGTACCCCTCAAACGGCTCAGAAATAGGGGGGTCTTTCAACCAATTGGCTGATCGCATAGATGCCCATTGAGCCCGCTCGTGTGCTGGATGTATCTGGCCCCCACATTTACTACAGATCAGGTAGTCTTTCCCGATGTTGTCTATACCGATGACATTCCACTTGTTACAGCTATCGCAAGGGATGACCCACTCGTTCTGCGTAGAGAACTGGTTCCAGTAGTAACTGATCGTATTGTCTTGGCTTTTCGGCGTCCCTGAGTACCTAAGCATCTTGATGGGGGAGTGGGACAGTGCTTCTTCGATAACAGGGATGACCTCTGTAAGAATATCCTGGATCTCATCCAAGAGAAGCATATCAGCAGAAATACCACGCACACGGTCAGCATGTAGGAACGCATACCGCATGGTTAGATCTGAGCCAGTCACAAACTTTTTGTACAGAACGTTATTCTTGGTGCTCTCACCCCGAGTAAAAACCTGTAGATGCGGGGACACTTCTATGGGCGTAGAGATACGGTCGCGAGAGAAGGTTTCGGTCTGCTGCTGCGTCGGACTAACAAATAGCGCCCTAAAATGCTGTTGAAGCATTGTATGGGTCAGCATACAATTCCCTAGGGTCGTACTCTTCTCTACCTGACGACCACACTGAAGTAGCAACCTTCTAGCAGGAGTGTCGTATATGGGTAGAAGATACCGTCGTCCTTCGAAGTTGAATTTGTCGAGCCTACCGCCTGTGGCAATATTCACAAAAGAGCTAACAAACTCCGAGGGGAACATCTTAAGCGATGTATTCTCTCCGTTGCTTTCTTCGTGAACCTTTAACATGAATGATGCCACCTTTAAAAAAGTTATAGCCTCGCTCTCCAGAGCTATAGGTAATGACCTATTAGCTTACGAGAAGCATGGGGATACATATACTCTTTCTCTACGGTCTCCCATAATTCCAGAGAAAAAAGTACTGTTAACCGCCTTCCTAAAAAGCGTCCTAGGCGCTAAGGGGAGAGTTAGGATTAACGCAAAATACGGTAAAATCACAATATGGTATGGCAAGAGACGTGCGTAAATCTGGCATAAGAATTGTGACAGGAGGTTACACATGAGCATTCCAGACTCAACAATTGAGATGAAGGTAACGCCCATACCAAAGAAGCTGTTGGAGTTATTTAATGACAACCCAGTAGACCATAAGTTGAACGAGTGGTTAACCGTTCGTTGCTTTATTGGGCTACCTACAAAACCAGAAGCCTTGGCTTTCATCAAGAGACAAGTCAGCAACAACACTAAGTGCCGAATCCCAGAAAAGGTCCGCAAGGCAGCGGGCATGGAAAAGTAAGAGGTCCTCCTCTTATTTTTCTTAGCTATGGGACGCATGATCTACCTCCCCACCCAAGTCCCTGGTGCTTCCGCCCACGTCCGACGACTCTGGCCCAAAGTGGCCGGGTTCCTCGTCGGAGCAGTTTGAAACCCCCTCGGAATCGTCGGCCCGAAGGGATTTACCGGGGGGCCCTTTGCTCCACCACGTATTACCCCAGGCACCGTGGCGGTAGTATTACTAGGACCTTTTAGCGCTCCGACCGCAGCCCTGTTCCTTTGCTGAAGGAGTGTTGATGTCCTTGATTGGGCAAGCATCCTTTCATACTCAGGGGATACAGGTGGCCCAGAGCCCTTTGGTTGCTGTCCGGTGTATCTTGCTTTGGGAACAGCTTTGCCTACACGAGGTGAGCCAGGGCCAAGTCCTCGCAGAGTGTTAACCACATCTGCTTTGCGTAGACCACCCTCGATAGGGATATCCGCAACAGAAGTGTTCGCCCCGGGAACTCTTGCTCGCCAGCCAGCAGCACGCTCTCTTAAGGACCGCTTTAAGGGACTTTTTTCTCTGAGAGCTTTAGCAAGCTGCTCTTTCTTAACGGTTCTAGAGCTATCCGGCCCAGCCTTAGTAACCCTCTTGCCTGTACTTCCCTTGGGGGAGACATAGAAATCAACAATCTTAGGTTTGCCTGAAGGGGTGACCATTATGTTTGTGGGATTGGATCTATCCAGCGCGGCTCCAGTTCTAGACGCTCTGCCAGACATCGCGTCCTTGATAGACTTTCCGCGACGACCCATCATGTAGCTATCGCCCGCCATCCCTTGCGATTTCCATAGCTGTTTTAGATGCTTCTTTGTGGCCCTAGGTAAGCCCCCTGAGCGGACGACTGTATCGTACATGTCTCGCCCAGGCACATACTCCGAGTGGTAGTACCTTCCACCAGTAGGCGTCTTATGGAGCTTATTGCTCACCACCTTAGCGAAGTCCTGGTTTCCTCTAGACATCATATGCCCACCAGATTTCGCAGGTGTTGCTCTGAGCCTTCGAAGAACATTAAACTTTTCAGCCGCTTGCTGCTTGCTGAATATTGCCCCAGAGGGGTCCATCATTTTTCGAACTAGGACTCTGCTAGGCGCATCTTTAGCACCAATAACCAAGTGTGCTGGACCCTCGCTACCAGAACCAAGGAACCTTAGCTGGGAGCCTTGCTTAGAGGTCTTCAGTGCGCCTTTAGAGACTAATCGTGCTGCTAAAGACTCAGCCTTAGCGATGTTCCCAGCATTAACCAACGCCCGAATAGCTTTGAGCGCGGCTGTAGCTGCGACCTTTTCAAGCTCGGAACGGTAGTTGTCTATTAACATCGCTTGGCTCATCTACCCCTCCGTTGGCTCGAAGTCATCGCATAAAAAATCCGCCCTAACCGGAGAATCCCCGTGCTTAGAGCACATACCATCACCCTTCCAACTCCGCCCAGGCCTGTACCCAAAGCTTTGGCAACCGTCACACGCCGCATCACTTCTGTCCGACACTCGGAGATTGGGCGGGCGCGACTGCGCTAACTTCTGGAGTTGTTTTTCTAGAGAAGAATCTAGAAAAGAGTCCAGGGGATTTTTTGGGTCTTTTGGCGTATACATAGCGAGTCTCACCCTTATCATCTACGTACTTGTAGAGATGCTTCTTTGTTTTGTAAGCGCCGTAAAACTGTTCCTGCTGCTTGAACTTTCTACTGGCAACGTTGTCCATCCACTGGTCGGTAGTCTGTGGTGTTTTCTTACCGATTAACTTACCGAAAAATCCCGGACGCTTACTCATTGGTACGGTGCTTTGGTAACGTCTGACCTTCACAACGCGGTTCTCTAAGGAACGATGTTCTTGCCCACCGAGTCTTCTAGCTCTTCCTTCTGCCTGAAGAACTCTTTGTGGGTTGAAGTGCCCATCTAAAGACATGAACGCTGTTGAGTTTTTTAGGTCTAACCCCTCGGCCCCAGCACCGCTAATAACGATGACTCGCTTCTTCCCAGACTTATACGCCTGTACTCCTTCTTGTCTAGAGACAGCGGTTACTTTTCCACCACCTACCTCTGTGCCTTTACCAACAAAAATTGAATGCGGAATGCCACGTTCTTTAAGGCCTGCCGCTAAGACATCAACTCCGCCGCGTACCAAGTTCGAATATAGGACAACCTTATTGTCCTTCCTTTCTACTAGGTGGGCTTCCGTATCGTTTAGTAGCTTGTTCACTTTAGGGGTTCTTCGGGCAGACTCAGCTAACGACACATCACTTCTCCCCGAAGCCAATGAGTTCGCTAATTGCCGTGCCTGAGACACCTGAGAGAAAAGAAGCTTGGCATCCCTAACTGTTATGTTCGGGTCTTTTTTGGTGATGTATTTTTTCACCGGCCCAAGCTTATCTAAGGAAAGTTGGTAGAGGCGATACTGCTCTTTGGACATTGGGACTTCTACAGTCTCAGTGTCCTTTCTGGGCATCGTCTTTCCTTTGAGGTCTTTTGTTTGGACGTAGTCAATTTTGGTGCCGGTTCTGTCTGACAGGTCCCCGACATTTTTCATCCCAACAATTTTCTTTTTGGAGTCGTTAAACCCGCGAGTAAACCCGATTGTTTGGGTGTACCTGCGCTTGAACTGCTTTGGGGACAGGTCTCTACGTCCCTCACTTAGTGTTAGTAAGGTAGCTATCTCTGATGGGTTGTTATTGATTAAGGACGCGGTCAGGCCCATGAAGTTTGTGGCCATTGATCGGGCAATGGCAAGCGCCTTAAACGTCGTAGCAGACTCATTTCGAGTCTTATGGAATTCATCAGCGATAATAGTATCAGCACCGCTTCTTCTCATAAACCCGACAGGGTCTCTTCGAAACATTGAATAGCTGATGACTGTGTAGTCTTTATCGGTCTCTTCTCCGGGACGGATATACCCAGACTTTTTAGCTTTCTCTGAAGAAGACCCTACTGCCTGCCAAGAACTGCTTGTGAACTTTTCGATGCCATTTTTAGCAAAGTTGTCACGCAAGCCAGAGGGCACAATCACGATTGCTTTTTTAGCTTTACCTTCGTGCTTGAGTTTCTCAAACCCGTAGATACTTGTGACTGTTTTACCAGTGCCCATCTCGTGGGCTAGGATCATCTTCCCCTTGTTCGCAAACAAGCGATCAATCGCTGCTGCTTGATGCGCGTAGGGCTTAAACCACTCTTTCATTGAAGGTATACCGGTGCCGTGCGCAGGCTTATCTCCTGCTGCTTCAGCCGCCTTCTTGATTAAGTAGTCGCCAAGAGTCATCCCTGCACGCCCCTGTGCTCCGCGTCAGACTGGATTTTTTGAGAAGCCTTGCTGGCCACTCTGGATAAAGCAGCGCCGCCACCAAAAGCTGCCAGTCCGAGCCCAAAGCTCTTTGCTGAGCTTCTTTTGAAGAGCTTGTTCAAGAGTTTTTTATCAATGCTTTTAGGGGATTTTTTCAAAAGCTCTTTAAGCTTCTCAATGCTTATGGGTTTAGCTTCTTTCTTTGCCTGCTTGATAAGCAGTGCATGTGCGAGCTTTTCATACCAAGAGCTACTCTGAACCTCGGACCAAGCTTCGTTGACCTTCTTCATCTTCTCAGGGTCACCGCCCCGGTCTGGGTGATGCTTGAAGGCTGTTGCCCTAAAATGCTTCTTTGCCTCTTTTTTGGTCTTAACGTTCTTTGGAATATTAAGTGTTGATAGATTATCCTTAATAGTGCTTCGCCCTGGGCTCGTGTACTGCCTACGACCACCACCGCCAGCATTTCGCCATGTCTGTTCCCAGCTTTCGTCAGCAGCCTTTCGAAATCGCTTCGTGAACCTTGCCATGTCTACACCAAGGCCAGCGTAACCACCGAGGGACGACCCAACACCAGCGCCAGTCTCTCCCGCGATCCTCCGGTCTAGATCCATACGAGTTCGATACTTCTTTGAAAGAAGCATCTTCATCTTGTGGACCGCTTTCTTTCCTACTGGGAGCTTACGTAACTTCCTGTCGAAAAGTTTCTTACCAAGATGCTTGCCCCCGAAATGCCCCGCAGTGCTGCCTGTAATGGTGCCAGCGTAATCTTTGGCTAATTGGCCAAGTTCTTTCGCAGCAGATGCTTTCGCTACTTTTTCATACATAGTTTTTACTCCCGCCCCATCTTAGAGAGGCCAGCTAAAGCGCCAGCACCCAGCATGGGGGCTGCGGCAGCTTGAGAAAAGGTTAGCCTTGCAGGGGAAACCATCTGATTAATTCGTTTTTGTGCCCCACCTCGCATGGCCCCTCGCCCTGCTTCAGCAAGCCTTCTAGCCGCACCACCGGTCATTCGGCCAAAATCCCTAGACGCTGGCGAAACAAAAACATCCATGGCGTGTTCGCCAAGTCTTTGCTTCATCGTCTTTTTCATGCCAGGAAGGAAGGCTTCTCGGATGCCTTGGGCAGCGGATTGTAGGCCCTTTTTCTGTACGTACTTAGACCTGACTGCGAGTCCTTTGATACCGCCGATCAGACCATGCGACCCTAACGCAGCAAGGGGTAAAGCAGCTAATCCGCCCGTAGCAGTTGCAGCCGCACCCAGACCAACGCCGCCTCCAAGAAGGGCTAGATCTACACCAAGACCCTTCTTTTTAGCATCAGCTTGTAAGGCTTTGGGTAACCCTTGAACTGCCTTACCGCCCTGAGACAACGCACCGCGACCTCCGTGCATTAACTGGTTGTACAGCCCGGACATCCCTGTTCGTTTAAAAATCTTCTTCTTGCCTACCGCCATGTCAATAGCATCAGGAAGCTGATTCCACACAGGAACGGGTTCCCCGCGCTTACTCCAGCGCATTGTGGGCGTAATGTACCTCTTGGCAGTGAGGAGGGCGGTCTCTCTGTACGCGGGTGGAACCCCACGGAGAAGTTTACCAATCTCGATACCCATCTGCCTGTTATATTTTAGCTCTGGGGCAAGCATTCCTAGGCCAAGACCTGCGCGGGTACCAACCCCCCGACGACCAGCTAGTCCTTCGCGAATCCCCATCGCCAATTGTTTGGTTTTAATTGTATTGGTGGCCCCCAGAACCTTAGAGCCCCCGGGAACTTTGGACAGCCCTCTGCCCATCTTCCCGTACCCCATGGCCGCTTTGGTCGCGATGTGTCCCGCGCCAACCATTGGCAAACCATGTGCAAGCATGTCCACAATAGATTTTCCAAGAAAAGCCGCGCCACCCAAACCGGCAGCAGCAGTAGCAGACCCCTCTTTTTTGAGAGCTTTCATCGCGCCATCAACAGCCGCAGACAAAACCAGACCGCCTAGAACTCCACCAGCGGCACCCCCACCTGCTGCTGGAAGAGCTTTCTTAAATACCTGTGTAGTCAATTTGCCACCACTCATACCTTTTTGCAGAGCAACGCTTTCCGCTCCACGAGAGAGGGCACCAATTGCTGCGCCAGAAAGTGCGGGGGTTAGGTATTTCGCTAACGCCCCGCCCCCCTTCTTACTCTTCTTCCTGCCCGAAGCAATGCTCAAGCCTAGAAGAATCGCTGAAGGGGTCTTATACGCAATGCGGGTCCCTCCGATAATCGCGCCCCGTTTTGCGGATAAAGACTTCCCAAGGCCCCCAGACCTAGCGGATTTGTACCCCTCAATAAAACCCTTTTGTCCTTGATACGCAGCAGCACTAGACCCCAGTAGGGCTAGTCCCGTTCTTTGTTTTGATTTGTCTTTTGATGTTACATAGTCGAGGCCTTTAAGAAATAGCGGAGCAGAGGCTACGCCGACAGCCCCACCAATAGCCCTTCCGCTACCTCGACCTTTTAACCCACTGACGAGTAGGTCTTTGAGTTTGGTTTTGCTCCCTCGCAACTTTGCTTCAGTTGCGTGCTCAATGGAGCCTTTTGGAAGATCCCCTAGAACCGCCTTGAGCCCAAAGGCGGGAGCGGTCTTAAGCATGGTATCAAAATATTTTGGTTTGTTATCTTTCGCCATTACTTTCGACCACCTTCGCTATCTTCCCGACCAATGTTTCAACCAGATAATCGTTAAGTGTATCTACGTTTTTTATCTCGCCGTACCAGCTATCCACTTCGGGAACAAATTCTACAATAATATTCTCTGGGGGAAACCCTCCCAATGCGTTGGTAATACTATCGCCAAACCCTTTTGGGAATTCTGGCTCTCCCCAAAAATGAAATTTAACGCCACTATCAACCAGCAAGTACTCAGACCGGACACCAGGGATTGCGGTCTTTGCCTCAGTAAAAATGACCGGCTCAATTCTAAACCCATCTTTGTTATTACCAAACATACTTACTGACTCCTCACTTCAAATCTTCGATGCTGCTAATATCCCGCTTGCCTAGCTTAATGGCAACAGTCTTTAGCTCATCAAGAACTTGGCGAACCTCGTCCCCTGTTTTATTCATTTCTTCCGTAGCTTTGAATATATTCTCTGCCCACATCTTCGCAGTCATAGCTGTATCGCGGTTATTTGGTGAAGTTGTTGTTTCAAAAAACCGCATGGCAGATTCATGAAACACGCTTCTAATAACGTCTTTCTGCGATAACTCAACACGGTAGCCGAGTCGCCATAAGGCATACTCAAGCCCCTGCTTGTAGCATTGGCTAAGCACCTCACCGTTTGGGTGGGACTCCAGATACTCTAGCCACTCATTACTGGATAATAAATCCCTGTTCCAAAAGTAATGGCGATAGAAATCTATTGTCTTTTTAGACAGTTTGACGCCACAAACTTCCACAACATACTTAGTAATGTCCTTCAGACTTGCATCACAGATAATGAGTGCTTCAAGCACGGGTCGAAGTTTTGTCTGCCCCAATATGTCCCTTGCGCGAATAGCGTCAGGCTGCTCAGACGCTAGAGACATTACTCGCTGTCGTCTAACCCAAACCCTTGTGGGGTTGTTGTTCAGATCAAGTCTTGCAGGCCTTGTTTCATCAAGCTGGGTAGAAAGCTCCCTTAAATACGCCTCAGTGGGCTCAGGCATTGCGTACATACGCGCAGCTTCCCTGATCTGTCCTGAGGAGAGACCAGAGAACAGCAGCATATACTTAAGCCAGTATTCATTGGGTTGCTTCATAAGTTTTACTACGCCAGTGAAACATTAGCTCTGATTTGTAACTTCTTAAGCCCTTGCGTTGCCCTCTCAAGGCCACGAAGAGCCGAAGAGACAGCGCTCTCAGGAACATCCGAGAGCCCCAAGCGAACCCCCACAAGAAGTTCTGCCAGCTTGGAAGAAGCTTCTTCAAGTGTAGGAATCGCATCAACGTATCCCATGATGTTCTCAGGAGTAACGAAATTGAGTGACAGGACGGAGTCCACAGTTCCAGCAGCGGTCAATGCTGCGGCCTCTTTTGTGAGGTCCATATTGATGACCTTAGCCAACTCAATAAGCTCGCTATCTACCTGGGCGACCTTCTCCTTCTCGCCTAATCGCTTATCTGCCACAAAGGAGATCGAGGTGTTCTTGGCTGCGGACGCCAACTTCTTAACAGCACCATCAGGAGTATCTCCCAATACGCCAAGAAGAAGTAAAGACTCTTGCCCAGTAAGACCCGCGCTCTTAATCAAGCCGTCAACAGGTCTGCCAGAAAAAGCGAACTCGGAGCCATCTGAACGGATAGTGACCTCCATCATCCGGTCCTTCCTAGACGCAATCTTGTCCATCGCAACAGCATCAGTTGCGTAGCGTCCACCAAAGGCGAGGGGCACAAACGTGGCATCCTCAGGAAATAAGTAGTCGTTTCTTTCGATGTGGAGAGGCTTCCGCACGTTGGCAATCTTCAGCATCCCGCGACCCCTGATTGGGTGGTCGTAGATGTAGGAGTCACCATTATCGTCGGACACCTTGTGAAGAATACTCAGAGGCTCTGTAACAACTCCTGCCTCTTTATATACAAAGACGCCTTCCCCATGCGGGTCTGCGCCAGCCAAGGTATCTAGATCCAAGGTGCCACAAGATACGCCTGCTACCTTTTCCTGGAAAGCCGCACCGGACTTACCTACGACAAGGCACAGATCCATACGACTGCCATCAAGCGATTCCACATCCGTGATAACAGCGGCTCTTTGGGCACTCCCTGATTTAGTCATAACGGAGTAGACCCCGTTCCCATCCACAGTCTTCAGGTTGGCAGTCTTCTCAACTGAAACTAGTTCGGAGTTACTTTCTGGAACAATGAGAGTGCTGCCATGATTAATTACATGCTGTCGAATCTCTAAAGGAATCTCCTGCCCGTCAACGTTGCTAAGGAAAATCTCTTGGGAAGTCCCGTCCACAGAAGCCATCTTTAGGGAGTAACCACCATCAACCTTAGAGATGATTGTGGCATCGAAGTCGTCGATGTTACCGGCAGGCTCAGAAGGGGTTCCATGAGCCTTTTCGGAATTCTCGGCAAGCTTTACGATTGCTGCGCTGAATGCATCATTCAACATAATAGCATCTTTAAGGGATTGATCGCCCGCCACCTTATGGAGGAACTCTTCGACAGCACGAGAGTCAATCGATGGGGACACTGCATCTAAAACAGATGCCTGCTTCACCGTGGCGTTTGTCGCACCGCCCTGACCACCACCATACGCCTGCTGAGGCTCTTCTGGTGTAGTTACGGGGTTGAGTGCCCCACTCGGGTTCGGGGCCACGATGTACTGAGACATATCGAATAGAGCACGAGAAATGCGCTCCTCGTTCAGAGGGAGAAACCTTCCGTCTGGCGAAATGAACACGTCAAAAGAGTACGCCTTCTTGTTCTCCACAATGATTGGGATGCGCAAAGAGGTTTTCTTCTCTTCTGGGCTTACTGGTTGCTCAGGGGATCTAACCATTTCTCCCATGCGAGACTGGCCGGGTCCTGCGGGGACATCGGGCGCATGAGAAACCATGAACACGCCGTACATGTAACCAAGACTTTCGTCCTGGCCATCGATGGACATGTTTACTTTGTACTTACCTAAAAAAGAGTGCTGCTTATATAGATGCGCGAGCAACTCACTAGGATAAGTGCTGGGGTTGTCTCCCAACATAAATTTAGACGCCGTTTTCTCGAACGTCGGTCGTTGTAATTTTCTAACGAGTTCCATTATTTATACCCCTTAAGACCATGGCAACACTATGGGTGTTGGCGCTGGTGTTGTCTGAAGACCAGTTATGGCCCAAGTCAATAATACTCCGTGTAGAGCGGTTGTTGAAGGCATTGTAGATTCCGAAGGCGGTAATGCTAACAACACACTCAGATTAAGTGGCGCTGCTGGCGGTGTATGCGTAACCGGAGGCGGTGGCATAACATTACCAGGAGACGCGCATAAAGCAGCGAAGGCTGTAAAACCAACCTCTAATGCCTGCTGGCTCATAGCTTGGGGCGAAGACATAACACCTAGAGCAGCCCCTATAAAAGCTTGTTTCCCTAAGCCCAGCCCTACAGGTGTCCAGGCTGGTATAACTGACTGCTGGAAAAATGCTTCCGCAACGTTTGCCCACTTCTCAGCGGCGTTCCAGCTTTGTAGGGCTTCCTCAGATTGAGGTAGCCCACCTACAATATTTTGTACTTGAGCATCCATAGGTGCTGCTGCTGCGGCTAAAGGCATTACGGTTTCACCTTTACTTTTTGTGACCCCACGCTCGGTGTGAACGACGGAATCATAGGCCCACTCGGACCCCAGGCGGTAACGCACTGGAACGCGGACTTCATAAAAGTTTCTAGGTCTTCGAACCGAACAACCATATTATCAGCACCTTCTCCTAGCTCTATATTCTCACTAGCTTTTAGAATCACGTCTTTACTAGTAAATTCAATACTATTAACAACTTCCCACACAACTTTCTTGCACGCCATCTTGAATTCATTGGATTTAAGAAACTCGGCGTAAGAGTCGCCTGACGCGTCTTTAGCCCCATCGCCCCAATCTAGTCTAGCGGAGCCATGTACTGATGCGTACACATCTTTTTCTACCTCATGCCGAATACTTCCCTTAGAAAAAACAAAGTTGTCTCCGTCCCTGTTTAACTGGAAGGCGTAAGTCACCTTTCCGCTATTATCACCATCATCGTGATTATAAACAGTAATACTTATAACACCCTTCTCTTCTGCGGTAATACCCTCTTCTGGTGGACCGCCCCTACTTTGCATAAGATCGGCATTTGCAAAAATATGTTCTGCATCCACCTCGGTGTCTAATGTCTCGTCGGTTAAACGGCCTACCCTAAGCTCAACGGTATATTTGCCTTTTGACACATCTTCCTGTGCCAAATCTTTGATATTGTACCGCACGATGCAGGGGGTTTCTTCTGCGGTCTTAAGCGCGTTCTTTTGGCCCTCGTCTAAAAAATAGTTGGACGATGGTACGCTTCCTGTCCCCCCTGCTGGATTCTCTCCTGCGGAAAGAACAGCGTGCCCCCATTCAATTTCTCCTACCGGGGAAAAAGCTTGGTACCTTTGGAAGTAGTCCCTAATGACGTTTTCCACGGGCAGGTACACTCTTTGTGCTAGTCCCGTAGCCCCGATCTGGACTATTCCACCCCTACGCAAGACAATTTGATTCTCGTCTACGGTGCTCAGCATGATGTCGCCAGCTTCAAGTGGATCTCTAAACCCACGATAACTAGGCCCCAAATCTTGGTGAGACTCGTCTATCGTATCCTCGTCCTCGTCCGCCTCATTCGCGGCCTGCGTGACAGGGGTCAACACAAACCCCAGGATAAAAGATGTCCGATCTGCGCAAGAGCAGATGTAGCAAAGCGAATCAACCTCGGGTATGAAGTTTATGCCTCCAGCATGGTCTCTATTACAGTAAGGGACCATGAATGGGATATCCACCATCGTCTGCATGGTGAACACTGTTTGAACGTCCACAGTCCACTCTTTGACGTTCACATTTGTGACTTTCGCCAAGGTTATCTTTGGTGGCCCGTCCGCATAACCAGACTCGCTCGCGTATCCATCATTTTTTGGATCTTCTGCCATTAATATGGCCCTCCCTTGGACTTGTCTTTATGCCCAAACTCCGCGCTATAAGCTAAGCCCGGTGCTGGGTGGAGTCCGTGAATATCGGACTCCCATCCCTCATTGGCTGCTCTGATAAAGGTCTCCTTCAGCTTTCTGTACTGGAGTCTGGCTAGCCAATCTGTTGTTTGATCCAGCGGCAAGGTCTCTACACCACGAAGAACTGGCACTGTCTGTATAGGATTCTTCATAGTTTTATTTAGTGACCCTGCATGGGATAAAGAAATGTAGTCGCCTCGGATAAACTTAGGGGAGTCTCCTGGGTCAACAACTTTGCCGAGGTTGGTAAGCGCCTTGGTGACAACCTCAACATTTCTTTTCTTAATGCCCTCACTGGCATAGACCTTGTGGATCTCGTCTGCCAGATACCGCTGAACTGTTTCTATGTTCGTCTTTTCAAGAAGATCGTGTGGGTTTATTATGCCCGACGAAATAGGCTGTCCCTTACGGATCTTCTGTCCCTTTTTAACTGTGACCCTAAGGTTCCCAGGAATGTAAGCGTCCTGCGTACCTATGACTAAGTCATACCCACCAACAGGGCTCTCCTTGACGGATTTAACCTCTCCAGCCATAGGGGAAAGGGTCGCTGCATGAGCCAGGGTTTCTGGCATCTTTAGAAGCTGGGATACACGGTCGATCCCGCCAACAACGGAGCTTCCTCCTCCTGCGACACCACCTGTATGGAAAGCTTTCATGGAAAGCTGCGTTCCGCGTTCACCAATAGCAGTTCCCGCGATTAGCCCAATATTTGTGCCTTTGGAGATAACTGTTCCGTCATCGGTGACCCCGTAACACTTAGAGCATAAGCCCTTGGAAAGTTCACACTTCAGGGGCGATCTAGCAATAACTCGATCTACTTTCGCAGACTTGAACTTAGAAAGAAGATTAGGAGTAATAAGGGTATTCGCAGAGACCTTGAGCCCACCAGAGGAAATGGGCTTCGCAGTAAACCTATCTACTAAGTCCGAGTCCGTGACGGGTAAGGCGATGCCCTTAGTGGTTCCGCAGTCATCATTGGATACGATGTAGGAGATGGTCGTGTTAGCAATTTGCTTGTTTAACGCCCCAGGCTTCTGGACCGACTGAACCTTTTTAATCAGGCCCGATCTCGCACCAGAAGTAGTTACCCAGTAGTCCGAAGACTTAAGTCCCTCTGAATAAGACCTTGAAATTGGGACTGGGATGACTCTGCCCTGAGCGTTCTCCACAAGCATCGGAGAAATAATCATCTGCTTCAACTGCGCCCAAGATGGTTTAACACCGGCTTTTTCCATAGCCCTTAGCTTATTCCCGTCCTTATCTAACAAGCCCCGAGCCTCTTTACTCATGGCGTCAGAAGCATCTGTGTAAAGCTTAACAACCTTAAGGTCTGCGGCTTCCTGGGAAAGCATGTTCATGGAAACTTGTTTGCGAATCACAGACTCTTGCTTCGCAGCTTTAGCCATGTGCTTCTCTCGAATCTCCCGCAATGGGAGGAAGTCGGAGAGCCCAAAACTAAAGCCGATGTTGTAAGCGTGCCCGAACCCAAGATCTTTAATCTTATCTGCGGTATTGGCGAACTCGGAAGGTGTCTTTGTCGCGAGGTCCCTAAGAACAGATTGTAGTCTACCCTTATCTACAACAGCCTTTGGATCCTTTAAAAATTCTTCTGACTGAATTTTGGAAGGCAGTTTGCTGTTGAAGAGCAGTCTCCCCGCTGTCGTCTTTATAGCCCCAACCTGCACAACATCTGTCATGCTTGTTTCGCCAGACTTAGCGGAGTCAATCGCTTCCTTAGCATTCTTAAAGCGGTTATTGGAACCCTTGCCCCAACGAGTGAGAAGGTACAGACCAAGCTGCCCTTCAAGGGTTGGTTGATACATTACCCTTCCAGTAGCTGGGTTAAACAGGTTCTTGGAAGGCATCATCTTTTGTGCCTCGTCAACCGCCTCCTGCGATACAGGGACAAATACCGCCATGGTATCCCCGTCAAAGTCAGCGTTAAATCCACCGACAACCAGTGGGTGGATGTGGATAGCAGACTCATCATGGAGCTTTGGCTTAAAGGCCATAATCCCAAACTTATGCAGTACTGGATCTCTTTTAAAGAGTACTGGCCTCTTACTAACTGCAATATCAAGCGCCTTGTTCGCCAAGGAACTCTTCTTGTCTACTTCTTCTCGTGCCTGCAAGGGGGTGTACCCCATCTTTACAAGCTCTCTTACAACGAACGGGCGATAGATTTTCATCGCACCCTTCCGTGGCAGACCAAGCTCATCAAGATGCAGTTCCATATTAGGCACAATAACGGAACGCATACTTATGTCTTGTCGCCTATCTACTAGCCGTTGAAGGAAGTAGCTCTGCTTAGGTGAGGATCGCCCGGACAAAATATGAAGAATCCCCGGAGGCCTTGGCTGACCGTCTGTGGTCAAGCCGCCCTGCGTCATTGTCTGGACACCCATCAGAGCTTCTGTCGCTGAGTAAAGATCCTCCCTAAGCTTAGTAATCTCACTATCCGGAAGGACCCCTTTGGCCTCGTTCAGCTTCTTATTTAGAAGAGCGATGTCTCTGTAAAGCATGTTGACGCCATCAATGTTCAAGTCACCGCCCTCCATGGCAGTAATCGGACGGAACAGAGGCGGCAACACTGGGACGTGATCCAGTACGTAGGCTTCAGCAGCACTGATGTTGTTGTTCTTGAGCATCAAGCTGTACTTGATTTTCTTGTTGACTTTATCGAGGTCATTGCGGCGAACCGTTTTGATCTTCTCTTTTGCCTCCGCAAGCTCCTTATCAAGGTCCAGTCCTTTAAGGGCCGCAACTATGGCAGAGGGACCAGTGCTTACCCCATCACCCGACGCTACAACGTCTCCCTCGGCGTTAAACCCTAATTTACCGTCAATGATACCGTCGTACTCTTTTCCAGTAATCCCAAGGAGAGAGCGTACGCCTTTTTCGAAGACAGGATTGGGTATGGACTCCGCAAGCTTGATATGCGACCAGTTCTTTCCGCCAGGACCTCCAGTAATGGTCTCGTCAAACAAACCATTCTTTTCAGGCTTCAGGTCCTTTCCTCTGATGACCCTACTGCCGTCCTTAATTTCCCCATTAGACATTTCAACAATCTGTTTGTCCGTTAGTGGGGAAACAATCAGCCCATTACCATCCTTCTCAACATTCAGCCCTAGCGCACTCATGTAGGCTAGGAACTTCTCGTAAGCAAACGAGGGCTTCGGTGTTGGAAGCACTGCGCCTGTCTGAACCGCAGTCCAAACCTCGTCCTGCTGCTTGTCTCCCTTATAGGTTAATGCGTCCCGAATGTTCGCCGTAGCTCCATGCGCGAGCATTGCGTACAAACCAAGTTCACCAAACCGCTGTGCGCCTCCGCTCTTGCCACCGCTTTTTGGAACCAAGTTCGCGTCATAGTCGTAGCCATACCCATGTGATCTGGCGCTAAGCTTCTTATCGACTTGGTGCATAAGCTTGAGGAAGTACTGATGTCCCACCAAGACTTTACCGAGGCTCTTCCCGGTTTGCGGGTCGAACAACTCACGCGTCTCAGAGAGCCCAGCCCCCTTTAAAGCATTATCTACAACATCACGGTAGCCCATATCACGCTCATGCTCTTTTACATGAACGGTCTTAGGGCCTGCTTTGGTCTGGATAACCCGAGTATGCGCCTTAACGCGGACAATCTTCTTCCTATCATCTGACTGAAAGTTCTCGACTGCGTACGGTTCGCCTTGGGTGTAAGCAACATTCCCAAGGCTTGTTTCCAGAACCTGCCCCGGATTGATTCGCCCAGGAACACCCGAGGGGTTTAAGACAATATGTAGTGCGTTGCCTTCTGCGTCCTTGGGCATCTCTTCATCAGGTATTACTGCGGTAATAACACCCTTGTTTCCATGCCTACCCGTAAGCTTGTCTCCAATATCTGCTTGCTCTTCAGTCTTAACGTAGACAACGATCTCTCGACCATTTCTAACTACGTCTGTCACGGTTCCGCGATAGGGCTTGTCCCAAGTCAGTGACTTGTTTTTATACGGTCGGACCAAAGACTTGTGAATGCCTTTGAGTAGAATCTGCTCCTTAGAAGGCTCCGTCTTTTGCAGAACGGTGACAATGGTATCGCCGGGGTCAACAACTTGACCCTTTTTGATCACACCATCTTCATCCAGCTTCACGGAATTCTCATCAGATATGGAGCCGGGGTAGTTTGCGCGAAACTTCTTTAGCCCAACACCCATACCCTTATCTATGTAAGACCGCTCTTTATGTAGGTGGTTACTAGTAAGCTTCTTGGAGGCACTCTCACTAATTACAATTCCATCCTCAAACACAAGACCCTTGTAGGGCAAGTACCCAACACGAAGGTTTGTCCCCAGGGAAAGCGTGCCGCCCCGAGTGAAGTTTGTGTCTGCGATTATTTGACCAGAGGAAACTTTGTCCCCCTTTTTCACCAGCGGATTACTGCTAATAAAAGCTTTTTTATCGTTGAGCGGGAAGTTGTCATAAAGCTGAATTTCGTGCTTCTTTCCTGCCTTGTCTTTAACCACAACTCTGGACGATGAAATGGAGTCCACAAATCCAGACACAGGTGAAGGATGCGAGGTAAACCGACCAACGATCTTTTCCCAAGTAGCGTAGTTAGGGTCCGGGTTTCCAGAAACAACCTGCACCAGGGGCTGCTCCGGGTCCTTGAGGGAGATAGCCTGCTCAATATGTCTGGTCGCCATACCAGCGCGATTCGCTTGGTCAGATGGAAGAAACGGGACAAGATTAGCGGTAATAGAGAACATCTGTTTTGGGGACTGTAGTACATAGTCCACATCAGAAGACGACACACGACTAGGGTCTCCACCACCTACCGGAATAACAACAGACGTGTCTTTTTTGGGCTTAGGGGTTTTACCAGAGAAGTCGTACTGGTCTGAGAAAGATACATTGCCTAGAGTTAAATCTGCTGGAGACTTATCGTTGTATTTACCGGCCTTTACGTCAAAGACACGGATTGTAGGCGTTGTTCCTTTTTTACGGACCCCAAGAGACAGGTGCCCACTAATGCCAGAACGCTTACCCTCTGGGGTATGTACCGGATCAATAAACCCTAAGTAACTAGAGTCAATCAGCTTAGCCTCATCAGATATCGCACTGTCGTTCTGGATACCTCCGGTTCCCATGATGGTGGTTCTTAAGAAGCCTCCAACCATATCGACAGGGTTAACTTGGGTTGTTTGTTGAGACAGCGATGTGGAAGTAAAAAATGCCTTAACGGGCACATTGAAAATATCAGAAGTAACAATGGCGCGGACGTTGTCCCTGCGGTCCAAATTGTTTGTCATCTTGTAGGTGATGCGCCGCTTGGAGTTGGCTATACGCTCTGGGATGTGGTCATTAATCGCCCAGAGTTCCTTGAACTGTAGCGCATCTCGGTTGTCTACCTTGTCATCACCCTTGTTAATGTTTAGGAGCTTCTCAGACGAAGCCAGTAATGCTCCGCCTGTAACAGAGGAGAAGCCTTTGCCTAGAGTGATCTTGGTGGTGTCTTCAAGAAGCTTGGTTTTTTCAAGTGCCTCTTGAATTACTGGCACCGCCTCCGAGTCGGTCTTCGCGCCCGCTCTAGGATTGAGTGCTTTTGATAGCTTTACAAGTTCGCCGCGCTTCTTTGACTTCAGGGCGCTTGTATAGAGTTCCGTACCCCAGGTCTTCTGGATATTCTCGTCTTTTACACCTAGTGCCTGTAGCACCGGGAGTAGCTGGATATTCGATGTCCCGTAGGACATGAGGAAACGCCTCTTGGTGGGGTCAAACCCAAGACGAAATCCTCTTCCTTCTGCCAGATTGAACTGGGACTCAAGCTCACCGTTTGCCTTACGCCTAGCGTAAACACCAGACTTCAGACGCCACTGGTTGTCTGCTTGGTACTCCGTTCCATCAACTATATAGCTATACCGCCTAGTGATCTTCGGAAGGTTCAGAACTTTCAACTTCTTGGCAGAGTTAACAACCTTACCAGTCTCGTTGTTGACCAGATCGAAATTACCAAAAATACCCTGCGCCCAAGTTCTGCCACGAAGCCGTGCTTTCTTCTGTGCGCCAATGTCGTCAAGGTCTAGGGGGTCTCCCACATAGATATCCTTGGCAACAAGGGTGTGCTTCTTTCCCACCAGGGGAAAGAACTTTTTGATTTCGTTTATTGTCCCGTCTTCGAGAGTTTCCATTACCCTCTGGGGATCTAAAACATTAGACATTAATCCCTCCGTGCAGACACGGCCTATTAGTTAGGTATAAGAACTATGATGGGCAATGAGGCCCTCACCTTTAAAGCAACTCAAACAAAAGGAGTTTATGTTGTGATCAGTAATCGGAAGAAGTTGTACCATGCACGTTCTAATTATAGAAAGATGCCTCGTGGCGCATTCTGCAAAAATAGTTGTGAAGACCTTGCAGACGCGGTTGAGGAATCTCTTAGTTCGGGGAAGTAACCCTTGAAGATTAAAAAGCCTATTAAATGCTTTATCAAACAGGGCTACTGTCGCGAACCAAAGAACTGCGGGCAGTGCAGCTACTTCCTTGAAAAAAGAGGCGGTGTCTTCTGGGTATGTTCTAAATGCCTTACGCATGATGACGACACCTCTAGCTTCTTCCAAAAAGGTCGATGTGATCGCTGTGATAACTTCGCAGCAATCCTGGTATGTGTAGATTAAATCTGCGCACCATCTGGACCTGTTCTGGGTGGTTTCTGCTCCGGTAAAGGTCTCATGGGTTTAACCCCCTGGCCTGATAGAGCATTGTTTACAAGCATGTATAGGTCTGGGTTGCTGGCTCTTAATTGGGCCAGCACCCTATACCTATCCACTTCATTCATTTTTTGTATCTCAGACGTGAGCTTTTTAGCCTGCGCGAACAGGTCTACCATTGGGCTCTGCCCCATTTGGGTAGGACTCTGTTCTGCCCCTTGGACTACGCCACCAGCCTGCTGCGCCTGTGGTGCTGCTTGTTGCTGCGCCTGCGCGGCATTCGGGTCTTGTTGCTGCGGGGCATCGCCTTGCTGTTGGGGTGGTGGTTGTTCCCCTCCGCCTTGTTGAGGTTGTCCCTGCCCCTGTCCTTGAGCGCCTTGCTCTTGTCCGGGAGCGCCCTGCTGCTCTTGTCCGGGAGGAGGACCATACTGCTGCTGCATCTGCATCTGGTTCTCTTGCTGCATATTCTGCGACTCGATTTGATACCGAGTCTGTACAAGCATTGACTCTCCCTGAGCCTCTGTTTGTCGAATTTGCTGCTCCCGCTGGGTCAAGCCAAACATCTCTGCTTCTTTGTTGATCAGTTCAATCTCGTTGTCGAAATTGAAGTCTCGGGACTGCAAGAACGTGCGGCGACTGATCATACCAGCGTTGGCCAAGTTCATATCAAAAGATGCCCGTTGAATGTCATCAGCCATCTTGAATGGTTTGAACTTCAACTTAATCTTGGGGAGGTTCAGGAAGTGCGCAACGCGGTCTCTAATGAACTCAACACACCGAAGCATATCCTGTCGGTTTCCTAAGAATTCATTCTCAAGAGCCCGAAGATTAACAGAGGCACCGGAATACTGGGCCTCTCCGTAGAAGAATCCTGTGGGAACTCCCATACCTGCAATAATTTGATCACTGTAAATTCTCAGTTCTTGGTGTAGTAGTAACGAACGGCCTTGGCCACCAACCATCTGGTAACCAACGGGAACGGGCATAACCGGTATGTGGTTATTGTCTTGTCGCCACCTACGGATTTGCCCCTGAACCTCTTTCTGCCAATCTTGTAAATTGATTTGTGAGTAAGGGTTGTTTCCGTCAGCGGAGATTTGCGGGAAGAGTACTCGCATTGGAACAACGTGCTCCATGGCGACAGCTTCCTGCGCTTTTCGTAAGACCTGTAAGAAGAATATGTCTTTGAGTACAGGTAGGATTAGAGGAGCGCCCCAACCACTGTCCGATGGGGATCTTGATATGGAAGGGCGTCGGCTATGGAAAATCTTATCGCTATCTAAAAGAATCGACTTCTTTTTACGTAGCGCATCAATAAATGCCTGGGGAATCGTCTCAAGGACATCTGGCTTACCCAGAGTAATGTCGTTCTTAAGCCCTCGGGGCATCTTGTAGTAGTACAAGTACTTGCCGGTAATCTCATTATATTTAATAATAATGTGCTTTGGATTCCAGCGAATGAGGGAGATCTTAACTGCGGCTTTAACAGGTTCGTCTGTAACTCTGGCGGGTCCGAAGTGACCGCATTGTGGGCAGTCTAAGTGGAACTGGAGGCCCTTCCATTTATACCCCGTGCTATGTGCGGGACCATCCCAACCACAACTAGTGCACTTGAGTACTTTGGTAAACGGGAACGCGATAGAGATGAAGGAGTTCCCGTAAGTATACCGGTCCAAGTTTGCTTCAATCAGAAAAGACCGGAGCAAGAACTGGTTCTCAAACAGTTCCTTGTACATACCGACAACGCCTTCGTTATCGTCTTCGTAAACCAAGTCAGTAATGGGGTAGGTAGCCAGCTTCTGGGTTACAGCGTTAACCAGGGGGTTGGTAAGCTGGTAATAATGGCACCAGTCAAAGCACTCTTTAATTGTCTTTGGAATGTAGTTCTTGGCAACATCAAAGAAAGGACTCGGGTAAAACCCATCTGGGCGACCAACGGACTTCGCCCTAGCTCCGCTAGAGGATAACCCATATCGTTGTGAACCATAATCTGCCATCTGTTACTCCTACGGAACCAGCTTCTTTAGCTGCGTGAGTAATGCCCTAGAGGAAGATTCAAGGAAGTCTTTCACAGATGTCACCTTCATTAGCTGAACATCATCCTCGTTCTTACCATTAAATGTGGGTTTCCTTCGCATCTTCACCGCTTTTCGTATACTTTCTTGCCGCTGTCCACCCACGAATTTCGTTAGGTGTTTATTGCAGGGCTCCAAAGGTCCCGGGCCATAAGCCAGCCCGTGATCTAGCATAACAGCAGCTACATATTTATACACCTCATTAGATATATTTAAGTCTTCTTTTACTTGCGCCAATATATCTAGTGCTAATGCTGCCCTGTGCGGGGTGGGTTTTTGTATCAGGTCAAACCTTGGAGTTAGCCCTACAAAACCCATAGATACTTTCTCAAAGGTTTCCCACCGCTGGTACGGCTCATCAGAAACGTGACACGTTCTAATGGCCTGAATCTTATTCTTGTTGATCTCTGAGATTGTGGTGTTCCACGTTCTCGCGATTTCCACCCAACAAGTTTCAGGCTCCCACCCCAAATAATCTGAGCCGAACTCCTTCAGGAGCATCAAGTTCAGGATAAGCGGGTGCGTCTCACGGTTAGTAAACGCGTGTTTTGGTACGGTTGGTCCGCCTATTTGTGCAGCACTATCAGTTGTTACGTTCATCGATCATCCGAGCAATAACCTGCTTGTGCGTATCTGGTAGGCTGTCAAGTACGGCCACCGGATCAGTGGTAAACTGCGTGGTGAAATCCTCACCAAAGGAGCTAGTTAACCTATCTGACCCGCCATTATCAACCCAAGACTTGATGTCATTGGGTTCGTACTCTCTTCCACCAATCTCAAGCGGTCGTGCAACGGACGCATTCTTCTCTACCGAAGTACCAAAAACTGTCTGGTACGGGTCCGGTATTACTCGGTTATACAGATGTGTGACTCCGTGTCGGATATCGAAATCCGTTAAATCCTCGGCCAACTGGTCTGGATCTGCGGAGGCGGACTTAACCATTAATGCCTCCAACTCTGCCACGCCGTCTCCGCCAAGAACTGCCATTCTTCGCGTGTCGATTCCCACACGGAAATCCGACCCAAGCTCAGCGCGACCGTAGTCCTGCATATCATCTGTTAGTAGGTCGTTGAACACGCCTGCCTCTTTGACCTGCATCATCAATCGGCGTTTCCCTCGCGGGGAGCAAGAGTCAAAAGCATCCTTCATGACTTCCCACTGACTGTCACCGCTCACGCCAAACAAGGACTCCAGCCCTCTATCTTCGGCCTCACCGCTGTAACCAAGTTCCATAGCGGCGGTTTTGGTAAGGTCCTCTGGGGGTGTAAATCCAAAAGAAACCAACGCTTCGCTTAATTTCTGCGCTGCCTCTTTTTGCAAGGGCTCTGGGAGGGCTCCCCCATGCTCAGAAAAGTACAGTGCGGAGGCAATGGTATTCCCAGCGTCTACAATAGGTAGTTTACGCGCTTGACCCTGCGGAGTATCTACAACAAGGGCGTAGTCACCGTCTTTAGTGGCGTTACTATTCGAAAGGTCTGCGGCTACCTTAACAATATGGGGGATCCCTCGCTCAGAAAACTCTCTGCGAAGTAATAATCCACCATCATCGTAATGGTCTAGAACTGCTGGTAATTGATTCATGATGTCTCCCACAAGGGCTTGAATGTTTTTGGTATAAGCAAATCGGAAAGCCCCAAACTTTTTCTAACTCAAAAACCCGGAGGTTATGATGGACAATAATAAAAGATGTACGCTCAAGGTGGAAGTACCACGTAAGCGTCCCGAACTCAAAGATGTACTTCTAGAGGCTGGCTTGCAAGGCCTCAAAGAAGCAGCCAGTGCTCTTGCAAATAGTTTATCACGTAATGATGATAACAGCCGTAATGTTAAATTGACAATCGATGTACCAAAAATCAATGTAGGTTCCTCGGCTTCAGACGACAATGTCGATACCTCAAATACTGAAGATCGGCAAGAACCTTCAGATGAAGATGAGGAGTGTTGATGGCCCAATTAACTAGGTTTGGTCAGGTAATAAAGAAATTAAGAGACTCTTCTGGATATACGTCCAGAAGGAGTTTCGCCATTGATTGCGGATTATCTGCGGAAACTATACGTAATTATGAGTCTGGTAAGGCGCTCCCTTCTAACCAAGCACTCATGCAAATGCTCAAAGTTTTAGAGCTAGAGTTGTCCTCTAATGAGGCTAAAGAGGTTATTGCCTCCTTGCATGAAGCTCGAAGAAGTAGGGCCGTAGGCAATAAAAGGTCCTACGGAGCAGCGGCAAATTTAGAACTAAGTAAGTACCTAAGTGATTCAAATGTCTCTGAGGAAAAGATAGAAGCACTAATATCTCTGTTTCTGGAGTATATCAACCCTGATAGACAGAGTGATAGTTTCATGTATTTCTTAAGACAGAAGATAACAAAGATATTGGAGTAACTATATGATGTACCTCCCCGAACTGGACGGAGGGGCCCGCATTCTGGATGAGGCTTTTGCCTCCGCCAGCATGTGGATTCCAAAAAGTATGGTAGAAAACCGTGACGCATTTATTCGTGCAACAACGGTACGTACCGAGAATTCACGCACCGGAGAGGTCAAAACAATCTCTTTGGCCCACAGCCGCAAAAATCACCTAGTGGTCGCTAGGCACCTATTCACAGAAGAAGAGTGGGAGTCTCGACTTGGGAATTGGAGTATTCCCGCTATGGAGATTTTCTGGGATAACTTTGACTTCGGGGACAAAATATCTCCGAGGGATAAGTCCCAAAAGGAGGCGTGGGAGGCATTTTCAACCGCAGAGAATGGGGTTCTAAACCTTGCTTGCGGTAAGGGCAAGACAGTGATGGCCCTAAAGAAGATCGCTCAACGCGGCCATCCAGCCATAGTCATTGTTAATAATAGAGGGCTAATGGATCAGTGGCGGGAGCGGGCCTGTGAATTTCTTGATATCGATGAGAAAGATATTGGTATTGTTCAAGGCCCCAAAGCTGAGTGGGATAAGCCTCTTGTGCTGGCAATGATTCATTCGTTAGCCAATCATGCAGAGCGTGGTCTAGATATGGACCACAGGCTTAGGTTTGGTACGGTAATATTTGATGAGGTTCATCACTTAAGTGCCACCAAGTTTAGCCAGACTGCTGATTTATTTCTCGGTAATAGATACGGATTGACTGCTACCCCTACCCGGGAAGACGGTTTGGAAGATGTGTACTACGCACATATCGGAAGAATCTTTCACAGTGATTTGGTGGGTGATCTAACTGCGAAGATATTCTTCGTAAAGATACCAACTCCTCTCCCCCCAAATGAGTCAATCATACAAGATAAAACTGGAGAGTTCTCTGCTCCCAAAATGTATACGTATCTCGCTAATAACGAGGAAAGGAACTGTAGAATCTTGAAGTGTGTTTGTGATGCACTAGACAAAGGTCGAAAGATCTTAGTACTGGCCCACAGTAAAGCGCACCCCCAAATTCTACAGGATAAATTTCTCGACAATAAGCGTATGAAAGGATATACAAGCGGCGTCGTTACTGGAGATACCTCCGGTGGGGACCGCACCAAGATAATCAGAGACTCTGATGTTGCGTTTGCAACTTTCCAGGTGGCTAAGGAAGGACTCGACGTTGCTGAGTTGGACACATTGTTATTCGCTACCCCATTCAAGTCTTGGGGCGCTTTCCAACAAGGGAAGGGGCGTATCGAACGACAGTTCAATGGCAAAAAAGATCCTATCGTCCTGGTCATGGATGACACATACATCGGAGCATCTACCAACATGTGCCGAGCGCTTAAACGAGGAATTGTACAGAATGGATTATCTTTCAAAACCGTCGAAGGATGATCTTAAGTCATATCTACACACATTCAACAACTGTACAGCGTGCAGACTTCATAAGAACAAAAAGGGTTTAATCCTTGGACGAGGGAGCATCCACGCGTCTGTTGTTGTGTTGTTAGATAGGTCGAGTGTTCGCGCCGCATATAGTGGAAACATTATGGACGGCGGTGAAGGACAAACGCTTCAACAAGTCTTACGATTTGTAGCGGAAGATTATCCAGTAATACGTGAAAATTTCCTTTGGGTAACCCCCGTAACTATCTGCCCTACACAGAGGCCCGGAAAGCAAGAGATGCTACCGACGCCTACTGCCAAGGAGCAGGCAGCTTGCTTTGAAAGGTTATCTGGGGAACTACATCGCATACAGCCTGAAATCATCATTGCTTGTGGTTCAGCCGCCTATAAGGCAGTTACTCCCACAGGAAGTGGTTCCTACGACGAGCGCGTAGGTAGGGTTGTAGAGGCATATATTAACGGTGATATTGGGAAATATCCGATACCCGTGATGGTGACTTATTCAATGAACCAACTGTTTCGGAATCCGACGCAAAATGTCGGAGGTGTATGGAATAAGACAGTTGGCCACTTCAAACAGGCTGTATCAATAGCCGAAACTTTATTGAAAACAAGGAGGACCTCAAATGGGGTATAGTTCAAAACAAACAGAAGCAAGAAAAGCAGTAGAGAAGTTCGAGGAGTCGCGACAAGCGATCCACACCTTCCTAGAAGAACACCCACAACTTATGGATATTTTTATCCCGTTGATGGACCAGTACAATGTCAACCTGTCCGAAGCAAAACAGTTGGTGCGGAATCTTCCGGGTTCCGATAAGCTCTCTATCGGACCATTCACAAGAACCGCTCGTCCTAAGTCAGTTGTCTATGACGCCACAAAGGTTAACCCTGAAGTTTTGGGGCTACCGGGTGTCGTTAAGAAAATTGACGCAAAGGAAGTTGACCGATTGATTGTGGCTGGGACAATCTCCCATGCAGATGTAGAAGATGGGCAGTCTGAGGAGTTTGGCTCTGCCAGAGTTCTTGGTCCGAAAGAAATTGTATTGAAAGTTGTCTAACCAATGGCTGGCTATAAAAAGAAAGCCGTGGCTGACACCCCCTCACTAGCTGAGGGGTTTGCCACCCTGCGACGTACCACGGTAAAGAGTTGGGGTTCTAAAGATGACATTCAAAGTGAGGATGAAAGAATGGAAGAACAAATTCCTGTAAAGTCGTTGGTCTCTGGAGACCCTGCCGCTGCTGCGTCTGTTACCGCTAGTGTGTCCACTAAGATGTCAGACGCTGTGTATTACCCGCCTAACGGTACTTGGGACAAAATCCCATATAGCGTAGAGGTATTTTCAAGCGTGACCTTAAAGTGTGATCAAGATTCCGACACCATTAAGTCGGCCCATGAGATGGCTTATGATCTCGCATGGGACTCATCTAGGGAGCATATTTTGAAAGCAGTTGCGGGACACACGGTAGATATTAAACAACGTCTCTGCCCAGGCTACTTCTCGGAAGAGGGGTAGTCTTATGGCGGACTTATTGAAGTGCAACATAGATTCCCTGCACGCTCATAGCATTGAGGTTTTTAGTTCAGATGCCGCTGGTAGTCATGCGGTTATCAAAGCTAAGATCGGCTTTAGCGTTGCAGGGAAACCTGTTGGAGAAGTATCTGTAGATGGTTTAGAGCAAAATGAAGATGTCATAGAGGCCGCAAGATTACTTGTTGCTGCTGTGGAGAAAGCTTTTGCGCCGACCGTAGGCATTATAAGCGAACTAGACGAAAAGAAACCGGAAGAAAACCCGCCTGCGGGCATCACCGATTTCTAGCGACAACATGGAGGTCACATGGCATCAAACTGGGAGTTGCAACTTATTGCGTCAATTGTACGAGGGGAATCGCCAGCCGACCTTTTCGAAAGCGCTCAGAAAGAAGGTATCACCTTCCGCACATTCGGAGGCATGGAGGCGAAAACCTTATGGGCAACCATAGACGCGCACTATAAACGACCTAAAAATTTTGGTCACGTACCCAGCGAACAAGCATTAGGGGAGCAGTTCCCCTCACTGGACCTGCCAAAGCCTGTTGAAAACTTTCTAGACCTTTGTGGAAAGATTAGAGACGGACATCTCAGAAGAGAGGCAGAGACAGCATTAAATAAGTATCTGAGCGATATTGAGCCTAGTAAAGGTGCCGAGGTTGTTAGTAAGCTCCATGAGCATCTAGGACAGCTTCTAGAGCAAGCGGTAGCTGACAACGACGTTTGCTTTTCCAAGGTAGCTTTTCAGGAATGTGTGGATGAACTCCAATCTGTGGAGTCCTCCAGCGGCATGACTGGAATGCCTTGGCCTTGGGCGAGGCTAAATGCTGCTACCCAGGGTATTCAACCCGGTGATTACATCATGGTCTGGGCTTTGCCTAAGAACATGAAAACTTGGTTTGGGTTGGTGATTGCTGCGTACCTTCTCGAAACGGGTCGTAGAGTTCTTATCTACTCTAAGGAAATGACTTGGGACGCAGTTAGAAGACGGCTTGCTTGTATTATCGCAAAAGTAAATTACACAAAACTAAAAGAGGGTAGCCTGTCCTCTGCTGAGACTGAGCAATACTTACAAAAACTAGAAGAGATATGCGACCCTCAATTTCCTGGGGATGTCTGGTTCACGCAAGCTGACCGTGCAGACGGTAGTGTTGGTGGTCCTGACGATATCCGTAGGAAGATAGAGGTGTTTCGTCCTCACTTTGTATTGTTGGACTCTGCTTACATGCTGGAGCTTCCTGGTTCTGGTGCGAGTGCTTTGGACTGGAAACAGATGTCTATCGTCAATAGGCGCTTAAAGCAGATTGCAAAAACCACAGGGATACCAATGCTGGCTATCCTACAGGAGAACGAAAGAAGTGCGTATAAGTATTCAAAGTCTAGGGGGACAGCTTCCTTGGCTATGAACACTGGTGCGGTCATGGACTGTGATGTTGGTATCCGGTTGGTCTATCACAAGCGTCGGGAAGAGATCTCTATCCACCTTGCCGCTGCTCGTGAAACGACTGACGAAGGATTCACGATCAACGCCCTAGCGGCTGAGAACTTTAACTACGCACACGACGGGCTGTATACGCTCGCAGACGTTCAAGAAGAAGAGGAAGAAGTGTCCCTTCCAGAAGGGGTGTCCGATCAACCTACAGTTGACGAATCGGTCACCAGCCCTTTAATGGCCATTAGTAGAGATCGTGATGAGATCGATGATGACCTTGGGTTGTAGCTATGGATTATAGACATGAAATCATGTCCATATTGCAGAGCCACATAAGATTCCACGAACACCAATCCGGTACTACAAATGTCGCTGCTTACTGCCCCTTTCATAAGGGTGGTAAGGAGTCTAAGCCCTCATTCTACGTGTACGTAGGGCCTCCCACGAGCAACAAGCTCCCAGGGGCCTGTTTCTGTCATACGTGTAGTGAGGGTTGGAGCCTGATAGGTCTCCTAAAGAAGTTGTCTGTACCGAACTCCCTTATAGACACCATACGGTCCCACGTAGAAGAAGCTTACCCTGAGCAAAAAAGGGACAAGCTCGAATTTGGGTGGACCCAACTACCTGAGGCGGTTCTAGGCATGTTTTCTTACATGCCTAAGAACTTGCTTGAGATTGGTTTTTCTGAGGAGGTGTTACGTGAGTATGAAGTGGGCTTTGACAGAGGGCGTAAGAGGATAATTTTCCCCATTCGAAACCACCTTGGTGAGTTAGTGGCTATGTCTGGTCGTACCGTAAAGGACGCTTGGCCTAGGTACAAAATTTACAAGGAAGAGCTGTCCGAAGTTGTTGGCGGGTACTCTTTCGATAAGAAGGCGGTCTTGTGGGGACTAGATAAATTTTATAATTCTCGCATGTATAATGATAGAAACATTGACATGCCTGTAGTAGTGTGTGAAGGATTCAAAGCAGCCTTGTGGGTTATCCAGAGTGGATACCCCTTCACCGTAGCAATTCTAGGGTCTTACTTGAGTAAGGAACAAGAAGCATTGTTATCAAGAGTAGCAAATCGGGTTGTGCTATTTCTCGATAATGATGATGCGGGTAGAAAGGCTACTCACAAGATCATGGAGAACCAGCTTCAAGGTCTTGATTTAAAAGCTGCCAATTATAGGCAGAACCATGGCAAGTCTCCCGATGACTTGTCGCTAACAGAGGTGCAAGCCGCGATAGAGACGGCACTAACACCGATTACTTGGAGGAGATCCAATGAGTAAAGTTGATTACGCAGAATTTCAAAAAATGCAGGCAGAGAAACGCCAGCGGCTTCTTAATAAAACTAAGCAAGCCAACCGCCCTAGCGGCGGAGGCGGAAACAAGAGTGGGGGCTATGAGGTTCCTGCTTGGAAGAAACGCCAAGAGTACTTCAAGCCTGGAACGGAGCCCACAAAGATCCGCCTTATCCCTAATGATAAAGGAGAACTGTGGTATCCCTACATGAGCAAGTGGGTTTCTACCGCGAAAGGAAAGAGAAATATTATCTCTAATGCCTGGAACGGTGACAGAGACATGCCGTGTGTCCTCTACTACTACGCAGTGGAGAATGAGAACGCGGACTACCTTGCCTCGGAGCAAATGGTCACAACCGTACTTGTCTTGGAAGATTACTATAAGATCCCCAAGACATCTGCCAAAGGTAACGAGTACCACGTGTACGAGAAAAGCCTTGGCACAGATAAGCACGGTAGGACCTTAGACCCCGCAGAGTATCAGAGTTATGAGAAGTCATTTGGGAGGAAACTGCATTGGTCTATGTGGCCAAGCCAGCAGCGGAATTTCATGAATACGCTTCTCAGTCTTGTAGACAAATGTGCAAACTGCAAAGACGGTGAAATCAGTGTGTACGCGTATGGTTGCCCCCAGTGTGGAGGAACCATCGCGGACCACCGAGAAGAGCCTATCGACCGAGAAAGCGAACAGGTTCTGAGAACACAGAGCGTTGTTTGCCCTCATTGCGAGGCAACAGTCGTTGCGGAGCAGCAGTATGAGTGTGTAAAGCAAGACGGTTATGGAGGCGATTGGGTTGAGGGCTGTGGTAGCCCTATCCGTATCTCGCTCGATGAACCTCTCGACCTTGTTATTCGAGCCGTACCTGCCGGTAGAAGTGTCGCTATCGAAGTCTTGGAGTTTGGCCCCGCGTCAGACGACGGAAAGTCTATTCCTGACTGGATGACCAAGCCTTTCGAGTTCGACTCTTTCTTCGGGAAGATGGACTTGGCTGATCAAGCGAACTCTATGGGTCTCCCGATGCCCTTCGAGGAATCGGCACAAGCTCTTGTAGATCAATTTTTTGAAGCACAGGCCGACGAGGAAGATGACGATAGCATCCCCTTCTAGGCGGTAATTAGGCGGGGGCTCGGGAGACCGGGTCCCCGCTTTCTTTTCCCAAGGAGGACTATCATGGGGATGTTTACGCTTCTTCCAGAAGCAATCGCAATTCGTACGCCTGAACAAGCTGCTCAGGTGATTGAGGACTACTCGGACGCTAGGATTGTAGCGTTTGATACGGAGACCACTGGTCTGTCTCGGTCTAAAGACCGCGCCGTTATTTTAGCCATAAGTGATGGTGAAAGCCGTTACGCAATTTATCCAGAAGTAATTCCTTACTTCAAAGACTTCTTAGAGAATCCCGAACTAAAGCTCGTTGCTCACAACGCAAACTTTGACCAGTGGATGCTCTTAAATATTGGCATCGACCTTAATAGGCACTCTTTGCGGAACCACTACCGTGTCTACGACACAATGGTTATGCATGCGTTGGTTGATGACACAATTGGCCACGATCTTAAGTCGCTCGTAAAAAGTTACTTAGGTATCGAGATGGTCCCATTCAAGAGTGTCTTCGGTTCACAGATGCGCCGAAGAACACTTCATGACCTACTACTAGATCCGGAAAATGAGGAGGTAGTGACGAACTACGCCTCCTTGGATGCGTACGCCACCTTTAAGCTTTTCATCGCGCTCCGAGAGGAGTTGATGGAAATGTTTACTGGTAATAATGAGTACAAGAGTCTCTGGGAGTACTATTACAAAACAGAGCTTCCTTTCACAAAGATACTTTGGGAAATGGAGCGTGTTGGCGTCAAGATCGACAAGGACGCACTGCTTGAGCAGGCTCCCAAGATCGAAGCAGAGCTTTTGTCTATCCAGAAATGGTTCGGACGAGAGATGCGGCAACTGTATGTGAACCTAAACTCTAAAGACCAAATGGGTGCTTTCTTCTTTGGAGAACTTGGCCACAAGCCTCTGTCTTATACAGAGAAAGGCAAACCCCAGCTAAACGCAGCCACTCTACAAAAGTGGGAACGTGGTGGTTGTGAGTACGCCACTAAGCTCCTTAGATATAGGGACCAAGATAAGAAGCTCTCCACATACATAACAAACTTGTTGGACCGGATACATATAGACGACAGGATCCATGCGACGTTCAATCAAACGGGAGCAAGGACCGGTCGATTAAGTTCTTCTGAACCGAACCTACAGAACCAACCCGCGTACATCAGAGGTGCCTATGTAGGTTCAAATATGACCAAGTTATACGCTGCTGACTATGCGCAGCTTGAGATGCGTATCCTTGCGCATTTCTCAGAAGACCCTTCCCTAATAAACGCCATCAGAAGTGGCCAGGATGTGCACACAAGTACCGCCTCTAAAATGTTCAAAGTTCCCTATGAAGACATCATGGTTGCAAGGGAAAAAGACGACAATGATGAGGAGCTTACTGCTCATGAAAAGACACTTCTCAAGCATCGAAAAGGCGCGAAAGCTATTAACTTTGGGCTCATGTATGGGCAGGGTTCTGGGCGGTTAGCTGCCACCCTGAATTGCTCTATCGATGAAGCAAAGATGCTTATCCGCCAGTATTTTGCGGCCTTCCCTAAGGTCACGAAGTATTTCAAAAGTGCTATTCGGGAAGCTTCTGAACTAGAGTACTGCTCCACCATTCTTGGTAGACGCAGACAAGTTCCAGGGCTGAATTCAAATGTCAGCATGGACAGAGGTAACGCAGAGCGTCAAGTGAAGAACTCCCCCATTCAAGGGACCGCTGCCGATATTACTAAACTGGCAATGATCCGCTTATGGGAAGACCCACTCATCGAAGCCTCTGGAGCGAAGATGGTCATCCAAGTTCACGATGAAATCGTGTTCGAGGTACCGGACGAGTTCGTAAATGATGAAGAATTTAACAACAGAATTTCAGATCTAATGGCCCAACCTTTCTCGTTTGACCTAGCGGTTCCGCTGGAGACCTCGGGTAAGTACGGGGCTAACTGGTCGGAGTGTAAGTGATGAACGAAATAATTCTTGAGATAGTGAGGGTGGTTCTAGCTGACGAGGCCCTTAGAGAGCAGGTTTTGTCTGAGTTGGATATTACCGATGAGGCGGCTTGGGCAATTAAAGAAGCCTACGAAAACCAAGACGAGACTTTATGAAAACCCCGTGGAGCAAGCACGAGGATGAAATGGTGCGGAGGCTTTGGCCGACACACCACGTCACCCGAATAGCTAGAAAGCTGAAGCGTTCTGACGCTGCGGTAGCCCGCAGAGCTTATAGACTTCTTGGTACCAAGCGTATCCAGGAGATTAGACAACTAAATAAAAAGCTGCGGGAGAGTCGATGATGGAGCGACATTACAGAATAATTATTGAGGAGGAGCTACGGGCTAACAACCCAAAGCAAGCCCTCGTGTACGCCTTAGAAAGAATACAGACCGAAGAAACTGTCGCGTCTGTGACATGTGAATCTACTGGAGAAGTTTTCCATTACGAGATTCAAACCTTACAACGATTAGATAACGAAAATTGAGGAGGTCCTTATGGGCTGGTGGTCTATTAATAATACGGTGTTGGACGGAGGTATCCACGAAGGTGGTACCGAAATGTTCAATGGAGATGGTCCCGCAGATATCATGGGTGTAGCGCTAGACTCAGTAGTTAAAGAGTACGAGTCTACCTGGGGACGAAAGCCTTTTAAGGAAGAGCTTCGTGCGGCGTTTAATTTTGTCGCCAATAGCCTAGAGCTAGAGAGCGTAAAAGAGAGCGTAAAATGACCGATAGAGACGCTAAGCTTCCAGAGGATTACTGGGAGCCTTTGTGGCCGGGTAAGCCTATCAACAATGAGTACAAGCATGTTGATGGGAATGCTACAGCGGATACTTGGTGCAACGAAAAGTGCCAAGTTTACGTGTACGATTACCCCCCGCTAGAGGGGTGGCCACCTATTATTGAGATGTCCCTAAAGTTGAATTCACGAGAGCCGTGGAGAGACTGGCGGGATTTTTACCGGATTAAATCAGAGCTATGTGGGACAAAATGCTGGGCTATAGAGGTGTACCCCGCGCAGGATGCTTTAGTGGACTCCTGTAACCAGTACCACATGTTCGTTTTCCCTCCAGACGTAGCGTGGCCTATCAGGCTTCACCAAGCAAAAATCACCAGTTACGGTGAGGAATTCCAAGAGATGCACCGACTTGCAGCTAAGGAGTTTGGTGAAGAAGAGTGGCAGGCCATGTCCAGTAGGACCAAACAAAGGGATTGGCATGAGCACCATAAATGCGATGAGCTTCCTGAGATTGGCCCGGTCTGGAGAAAGCGTGGGTACTTCATTAACGATGAAGGCGAAGTTGAGAAGGGGGAGGCTCCGGTAGAGGAGCCCCCTCAAGATGTTGGACAGATGCTCATGCAAGCTGTCTTGGGCACAATGACGGGCACCTCTTTTGATCCGGACTATAAAGAAGTAGCGCCAAAAACGACGCAACGGAAAAAAGGGAACAAGAGCAGGAAGAAGATGAGCAAGAAAAGCCGACAACAAAACAGAAAACGACGAACCAAGAAGTAGGAGGGTAGAATGCTTGGGTTTACAATTGGTACTGTCTTTGGCGCAGCTGTAATTATTTACTTACGCGACTATCGGTAATAACATGTGGTTCTTTTATGTGGTTAGATGCTCTGACAACTCTCTCTACGCAGGAATAACAACCTGTGTAGAGAGACGTATAAAAGACCACAACACAACTGCCAGAGGTGCAAAGTACACAAGAAGCCGAAGACCTGTCTCCTTGGCTATGACTAAAATATTTGGTAATAAATCAGAGGCCCTTAAATATGAGATCGGCTTCAAAAGACTGTCTAAAAAAGACAAGGAAGATATATGCTCAAAGGAGGGTATGTGAATGAAAACTAAATACGCAATACCAACAGCGTTAGTAGATGATTTAATTCTTTCGGGAATGGCTACTGACGAAGATGAGGCTATAGAAAAAGTAGCCTCCGGTTCAGGGCTAGTAGCTCTCAGAAACCACAAACAGCGACAGCTTGAAACGCTTATGATTGAGAAGGACCATGGTATTACTCACCGTGGAGCCTCAGAAGGAAGCAAGATCTCCGAACTAGAAAGCGAGATTGAAGAGATAAATAAGTTGATTGAGTTTCGAGACGTATCGGTGGAGGACTAGATGGCAAAGGATGATTTATCAAAGCTAATAAAAGGCGTTCAAAAGAGCTTGGGTGGGGCGGCAAAGATCTCCCATCTAGCCGAAGTGGATGCTCCGTTTCTGACTAGGCTTCCCACAGGGATTTTAAGTCTAGATCTAGCGTTAAAGGGCGGCTTCCCCGCAGGCTCTATGCACCAATTGTTTGGTCCTGACGGCGCAGGCAAAGACTTCCTTTCAAATCTAGTTATTGCCCAGCTACAGAGAGACTATGGAGAAAAGGCAAACGTTGCCTGGATGAGCTTCGGCTATAAGCCCGATGTCCCATTCATGGAAATGTGCGGAATTGATGTCGATCTAGGTAACCTAATGTTTATTGATATTGGGAACGAGGACGCGTTAGACCAGCCTGCTGAGTCTCTTTTGACTGCAATGCTAGATCTTATCAGGTCTAATAAATTCCAGCTTATGGTTATCAATGAGCTTGGGTCGGGAGAGACCAAAGACAATGTTAAGAAGGGACTCCATGAAGACGCTAAGATTGCTACTTGGGCAAGCTTGATGTCTACATTCTGCCAGAAGTTCTACAGTGCTATGCGCACTCCTGGCGAAGATGGTGAGCCTAACAAGACATGTGTAATAATGATTAATCCTGTTCGCGCAAACATTGATGCACGTTCTGCGAAGTACTTCCCATACTCTCAAGGTGGGGGTTACGCGCTGAAGCATGCTAAAGCTGTAGACCTTCACCTCCGCGCTGGAAGCACTATCAAAACTGGTGGTGAGAAAGTGGGTAAGGAGATTAAGTGGAAGATCAGCAAAGGCAAGCACGGAATCTCAGAGGGTGCTGAGGGCGGCTACACATTCATGTTTAACCGAGGAGTTGACCTTATAGAGGACCTCGCGAATACAGCTAAATCTCTTGGGGTAATCAGAAGCTCTGGCCCTGTGTACTATGTCTTGGACTACGATGACAAAGTAAAGGGCGGAATCAGCGGCGTTGTAGACATGCTGAAGAAGTCACCAACTCTCTGCGAGGAAGTCCGACAAGCAGTCTTGGAAAGGACTGCTGATGTCTAGAATCTACGTTAAGATAGGACCCAAGTCCATAAGGCACATAGTTGACGGTTTACCCTTCTTACCAGGGCTGTGTATGCATCGAATGCCTACATCTGGAAAGATAAGTGAACTTTACAACATTACGCATAATAATAGTGGGCTTGCGGTCCTATCTTCCGTAGCGGAGAAAAACCTAGAACTGGCGAGAATGGTTCTGGGTCGATTGTTGTGGGACAGGTCCTCCGCCGCAATCTTTGAAGATGAGCGGTACCACAAATTAATGGAGGAGGCTGACGCTGTGCTGACAAATCATGAGAGAAGTAAGAAACAAGAGAAACGAATCGCAGAAGATGTTGGCGGAAAACGCCAGCCAGCGTCCGGTTCTCGCTGGGGGTGTAAGCGAGATATCGTCTCGCCACGCCTGCTGATAGAAGCAAAAACAACTAGGTCCGCTAAGCAAGCGGTATCAATAAAAGATCTACACTTCCTAACCAAGCAAGCTTACCAACAGGGCAAAATACCCGCGTACGTTATTGAGCTAGGCTCCAAGGAGGAAGTTGTCGTTATTCATTCGCAAGACATCGCTGAAGACGTTTTTTCGGAGTTCAACGAACAGAAAGAGATAAATTGTCAGACCAAGAAGTCATTCTCTATAACATCGGGACTTGTTGACTGGTTAGGGTCTGACAACTGCGCTTTGATAGTAACGTCTAGTGGGACTTACGCCCTGCTGAACTACTACTTCTTTTTGGAAGTAGCCAAGAGGGGATTATGACAAAAGAAAGTAAAATGCCTGTGCGATGTCTCAGAGGAGACAAGCTACGGCATCACAACAACTTCAATACGAAGAATGAGTATGACGCCCTCCTAGAGCAAGACAACAAAAAGCCTTGGACTAGGAAGGTCGGCCATCATCACCCATCTTCAATTGGGAATGTAAACAATGCTGCTTACGGGTGTCGTAGAGCCCTGTATTATGACCGAATAGGGGTGCCGCCTAAGGCGAGAACGACTGCGGATAAGCAAGTCATTTTTGACATGGGCCACTCACTGCATGACATGATTCAAGACCGCTTCAAGGAGATTGAGGGCTTTGAATCAGAAGTGAATTGTGAATTCCCAGACCTAAATATTTACGGTCATTGTGATGGGGTGTTTCGCGAACAAGACTGGGTTCTCGAAATCAAAACGGTAGGCGAGAGTGTTTATCGGACATTGGTTCAGCCCAAGATAGAACACATCTGGCAGGTGCACTGCTATATGTTCTGCTTGGACATACCGAGAACACAGCTTTTCTACATAAACCGAGCCAGCGGCGCTACGAGACTTTTCAGAATCGAGTTTTCAAACAAGATCTGGGAAGAGATCGCTGCTGTCATTGGTGAGATTGAAGACCACGTCGAACGGCAAGAGCCACCCCCCAAAGAAGTGAGTAAATGGAAATGTGGGGGTTGTAAATTTTATCACGAATGTAAACCAGAATTTTAATCGGGAGGCACCGAGTATGACCCAGAAGAAGAAAGATCTTTTTCTGGAGCTACGGGGCACGCTGGAGGAGGACCTAAAAAGGACGGGCTTTGACCCAGACACAAATCCTCCAGGGAAAGAGCCTAAGATACGGGGCTCCGTAAGTGACCTAGACGCTCCAAACTTAAAGAAGTTATATGACCAGTTCTTAGCATTCTACGACTACATAACCGACCAAATCGCTACAGATATTGGTTTCGTTATGGTCAGCAAAGCAAGACTAGAACAAGTTCATGCACAAGCACTGCTGAGGGCTCAGGGAGACTCATCCCTAAAGAATGCGGAACAGCGAAAAGCCGCAGCCACTACAGATGGAACGTATGTAGGGGCGCAAAGAGACTACACGTACTTCAAGGCTAAACTGGCGATGCAGCAAGAGCGCAGAGACAAATATAAACGCGCCATGGACAGGATCGGCAGGGAGCTTTGGTACCGAACGCAGGACGATAGTCAAGAGTTCTACACACCGGCATCAATCGCTAGACCTGTAGCGGACAACCACGCAGCGGAGGTTCAGAAGTTTAAGTCCGGTTATAAGCGGAGGGCGGTGAAGGATGGAACGTAAGAAAGTATTCGAGGCGGAGCTTACAATACTCCCCCCATCAGTAAATAGAATGTATGTGTACACGACACGAGGCCCAAGACCTTCTTCGGATATGAAAAAGTTCAAGGCTAAGGCGTCTACACAGTTAGCAAAACAAATCCCCTTTGGGGCTAAGCCATTATCCCAAAATACCCCTTATGCCCTTCGACTGGAGTTTCACCTACCGGCGTTGCTGAACAAGGGGTGGCCGAAGAAAGCTAAGACCAAATACAAACGAAAAGATGTATCAAACCTGATCAAAGTCGTTGAGGATTTACTTTCTTGGTGTTTGGGAATAGACGACTCATGCTTCTTAGAGGTATCGGTTCAAAAGATGGATGGCTTAGTTTCAGAGTTTGTTGGAGTGAAAATAGAAGTACATGAAATCTGAGAACATACCGTTAAAGCCCCTGGAGCTACTTCATGTAGCGTGGGAGCAGCATGGCCAAAGAATAGCCATGCACGAGAACCCTGGGCAAATTCAGGAGCTTTTGTCGTATAAGGATGACGAAGTCCAAAGCAGCCCATTTAACCCCATGCGTGATGAAATCATGCTATATATAAAGGATAGAAGAAATATGCTAAGTTTATCGTGTGATGGCAACTGTTATGGCCACACAGATGGCGTTGTGGCGTTTTGCCACCAACAACTTATGGAGGACCAGAATGGCCGCTAAAGCTACTAAAAAGATGTTTGATAACCTAGATCGTGCTGAAGTCAGAAAGCTGGCGATTGTGGGCATGAAGCTGGCACCAGCAAAAGCCTACACTATGGACTTTAAGACATTAGTCTCGTGGGTCCATGCGCGAGCTACTGAAGTGCCCGCTGACGAAGTAAACGGTGATCGCGACAGGGACCCTAGGCCCTTTGTCGAGGTTGACTTGGATGCAGTTGGTAACGAAGCCTTTAGAGACGGCGTTATGAGCTACATCGCACAGCTACAGGATTTTGTCCGAGGCAATCGCGACAGTGCGCCAGCATGGCCACCTAGTGATGCAGGTGACGCGATTAAGGCTAAAGAAGTGACTCCTGAGGAGCCTAAGGCCGAGGTTGCTCCTAAGCGAAAGCGTGGCCGTCCGCGTAAAATGGATACGGTATCCAAGGAAACGCCTATTACTAAGAAGCCTGTCCCTGAAGCGAAGGCTGCTGCTCCTAAGAAAGAAGTTGCACCAATCGCTAAGACAAAGCTCAAGAAGACAAAGCTTTCCACAAAGAAAGCGGAGCCTGCGCCAGAAGCTGTTGATACCACCGTCAAAGAAGCCACCACTACGCCAAGCGTTGATGTGGTTGGGTTGATGGCTGCTATTGAGAGCCTGTCTGCGCGTGTTGAAGAGCTTACGACCACCGTTAATAATATTAGTGCCTACACTAATGGTTTAGCGGAAGGCGTAAAAGATGGCTTCACTACAGTTAGTGATCAAGTGGCCGCTGTTCGAACAGAGCAGACCGCTGCTAATAACCTACTTGGTAATGCTTTATTGTTCCTCATGAACTCTGTGGTTTTTGAGGAGGGCGAAGAAAAAGTAGACCTTGCAGGTGTCCCAGAGCCAAATAGCTATTTGGACCTGGATTAGTCCATACCCTCCTTTGGACTTGATGAGCCCCTCGCGTATCTTCGGATATGTGGGGGGCTCTTTTTTTAGCTACAAAACGTGCAAAAACGACCCCCTTTTTAGGGATAAGAATAGTGAAGGAAGGGATAGCTCCCTTTCGAAGTCGAATTAACAGCGGTGAAGTCGCCGCGAATTTCCTAAGGAGGAAAGTGCTATGGGTATCAAAATCAATAACCCCTTTAAGAAGGCCCAGCCTTCTCGTCGTGACCAAGTTATTGCCGTAGGCAAGAACGCTGCTACCCTTGTAGTGTTCTCTTGGCTCATTCAGAAAGGTGTCGAAGGACTCGATGCTGCTGTCAAGGGTGCCGCCCAGGGCTTCAAGTCTGCCAAGGAAAATATGGCGGCGAAGCGTGAGGCTGCGAAAACTGCTGCGGAAGCACAGGCTAACGCTGCGACCTCAGAGTCGCAGGCTACCAGTGAAGAGGCTTCTGCCTCGGCTGCTGCGTAGTTAGCCGGAAAGGTTGTGGGGGCTTATGCCCCCCAACTTTTCTTACCTATTTTTCTTACCTACCAAATTGTCTTAAGCTTAGACTGTTTCGCATCCTCTGGATAGAACCACTTCGTCGTAGAGCCCCACTTCTGGAAGGCATTGTCTCCTGCGCCGCCGTAACCACTCTGTGTTTGTGGATCAAGCTGCGGCCAATCGGTACCGTGATCGAGGAGGGTGGCAGTTTCAGCATCAACCCAGTCGTTATGTGCACCTTGATTGGGATGACCAGTGTTCGACTGTCTGTGGATAACGTGCGTGAGACCAACGGTTGGTGTCATAGCGAGGTGGTCCGAGTAGTCGGACCAATTTGGGGCAGCGATCCCTGGCTTGTTACTCCAGTAGGACCCCATCCACAGGTTCACGTTATGGTGCTGGATGTTACCGATATCGACCATTGAGCCGTGACTCTGCCAAGTCTTATTACCGTTAATTGTACCATACAGGTATTGTCCGGATTCAGGGTCCCACCCAGATATGGTCACTCCACGAGCGTCGATATTGGTGGCGGTAGAATCCCATCCTGGCCTATAACCAGCAGCCCAGTCTGTAAGGTTATTACCAACACTAGCGACAGAACCACCTGTTACCTTAAGTATGGTGCGCCCGCCACCCTTGTTTCCTACCAAGACGGCATACGCGCCGTCAGTCTGCCCTGGCGTTGTGCCTGACTGAGCGTTAGGATCCCAAGGTATTGTCACCGGGACTCCCACATAGATCCCAGCGTTCACCTTGTTGCTATTGAAGATCATGCCCTTGTTGTAGACATCAAAACAATGCTGGTAAATCCGAGTCTCCGCACTATTACCTGCGTAATCACCCTGCATCCAATCATTGGCGTGGAAAATGTTACCGGTAATGACCATGTTCGAGTTGGTGCTCATCTCGTCAGTGTGCACCCGCATGAACCAGTTGTTCTGGATACGTGCCCTATGCATTCTGAAGTCGGAGCTATTCGGAACAAAGCATTCGCCATTGGAGTACCCTCCGTCACCCAAATCAGTATGTGCATAAAAGTCCGTGCCCTCGACTGTACCAGCTATGTTACTCCACACGCCATTTACCGATGGGAGAGTGGTTGATGGTATTCCGCCCAATCCCCAGTAACCGATAAACCACCCCCAGGCGTCATTGACCATGAAGGGGTCATCGTCGAGGTCTACGACCTGTTGCTGGCTGACCAAGTCATTATTTGAGAGTTGTAATCCGTCATGGTTACCTCTTAGCTGGATACAGCCGCCCATCCCGAACGAGATCCCAAGCCGACCATTCCAACAATCGGCTAGCCACGAGTCACCATAACCAGACAGGTCAGTCTCATCCCAAGTCTCTGCTCCGGTATGGGTCGCCATACCGTGCATTTTATTATCGCTGACGGTCAACGAATTTGAACGTACCGAATGGAGGAGCTTAACCCCAACGTTGCCCGAAACTACAGAGCCCTCTCCTTGACCAATCGTGATGAATGGGCCCCAGAGCCCCCAGTTAAACCCAGCACCAAAGAAATTCTCCTCATCGGTCATCAATGCGAGATGATGCTCATTTTTACCTAAGAACACGTTGTCCTTAATTATCGAAGAAGCTCCGCCTCGTCTGGAGTGCGGCGCAAACATCGCAAGGCTTGGTAGATAGTTGCAGTTATGCATAATAGCGCCAACACCAGTATTTCTAGAGATAATGGTGCCCTTGCCTGCGGTGGTAATATGTCCACCAGTAAGCATATTGTCGCAGATTTCATTTGAACGTGCTTGACTCTGACGCGGTGTGTTTGCACCAACAATGTACTCGTCATGGACTCCGCCCATCGCAAATTTGTCCGGTGCATCGTCCCAAGTCCCTACAGCGATAGCACCCGTGATGTATGCGGAGGTGTATCCCACTATATTGCTGGTGACCTTGCAGTTTCTTGGGTAACAACCAAGCTGGATGTACCCGCCAAGGTCAGACCCACCTAGTCCGTTCCAGCCTCCGCTAATGTTGCCGCTTGTCGAAGGCCCATCTAACGGCTTCTGGATAAGTGCAGGGACGTACCCGAGTTCCCAGGTGGCCGGGTCTTGGTTTCTATTTATACCAAATCGGGAATACAATGTGTTGTTGCCGCTAACGACAACTCCCGCGTAGCTAGGGTATCTTAGCTGGCCCAACGTCTGTATCTCGTTATCCGCGAATTCCATAACCGAGATGTTGCCACCACCAGTGTGGTTATTCACGATCCTGCTACCATCGACCTGGGCGTAAGGGGCAGTCATAAAGATACTACCACCTAAGTGGTCGAGTTTATCCCGATCTGCAACTGGGTACATAGACATGTCTGGGTCTGGGTGGAACGACATATCGTTCTCCGAGAAAACCGTGTTCATGGTTCGCCCAAACGTTTCCGTGAGATTTACAGAGCAACCATTAAACCGATTGCCCGCAATATAGTTATGCTCTGCGGCCATAACGGCAGGAGACGCCTCGCCCCCTGGCACACCCCCAAACCTAATTGCATTCCTCTGGTTAGCGTAAACATTGTTGTTCACGAACCGAATATTGAAGCAACGAGTGCTGGGCGTGCCAGACATCTCCGCTTCGTACGTCACATAGCTACCAAACTGGTTATTTGAAAAGTCCACATTTCTGATGGTCTCAGCCTGAACAGAAGCAAACCTACCAGCGTACTCGTCCCCGGTAAGGCTAGACATACCCTGAACCTGATAAGGCCAGTTGTAAGACTGTTCCAGGTTGCCGCTTACCTGCGCACCATCCACCCAGTAAAGGTCGATAAACGTGTGCCCGAGCGTGGACTTATTCACATTATCCTTAATCTGGACGTTGCTCGCCATAAACTCATCGAGTGCCCCATCTCCCATGTTGGGGCCCCAGATGTTGTTGTACCCCCCGCTGACCACAATTAGTGGGTGGTATGTGGCAGTAGAAAAGGTAGGCTCATCCTGAGGCGCACCGGGCGCTAAGACAGGCCAAGTGTTCTCGCCGCCGACCCGCTCAATAACATTACCAGAAATAGTAATGTCCATCCCTTGATGACGAATAGCGGCACAAGATACGTTTTGTGCCCAAGTACCCAGACTCAACTCAATCGTTCCTTCGTTGTAGACGTGCAGCGGAAGGCTGTTATGGTCAATGATAGTGTTGTTGAGGACCTTGGTCATGCCTCGGGCACCAGGACTGACGGAGGTTCCCGCCCCAAACTTGGACGTTCCGGTGCTGATACTCTCCCAACCGGTTCGAATTAAAGTGTTGCCCTCAATGCAGCCCCAACTCTCTTGGAGTAGATCAGTATTTGGGTCGCCACTACCATCCAACCCAGCCCACTGAAGCGGTTGTGGTACGAAGACTCCTCTGCCGATAAAGCCTTCGATATGGTTATTTCGGACCACATAATCAGGGCAAGCGCAAAGAATAACACCGTGGGGATTATACACCTCAAACCCATACCCATTTGGTTGTACCTCTGAGCAGGTTGCGTGATTATCCTCAATAAGAACACCTGAGTGATATGTCGGTAACGTACTGCCGGGGCTTAAGGCATCGAACTGGTACTGTGGGACGATTGTTACAAAGGTCGTGGTAGTTTTAGAGACGCAGTTTCGGATGGTTAACCTATCCATGGCAATGTAGTCCATGTGATGGAAAAACCCTGTGCCTCCGAGTAAGTGGACATTATCAATGGTCACATCTCGGGACCCATAAGCCCCAGGAATTTCCTGATAGTCGTTGAGGATAACCTCCATCGCGTCATTCCCGTGGACGGGATCAAGCGACGATGCTCTGCTATTAGTGGTGTATACCGGATACGCCCTACCTGAATTACCCGTTGCCCAAGGACTGGGGTCTTCTGTTCGGTTGATGAATAGGTTGATCCCGGACTGGAAATTATGATTCGAATTCCATGTTGGGATGCTAGGACCGCCCCACCAGTAGGTATCCGTGTTCACGGCAGAGGTTTCCTGCCATGCATGATTACCCCATGTAAAAGACAAGTCCTTAAACACAAGGCCGCTCTTGGCGTTAATATCAATAAGATTTTGTTCAACACCCGTATCGGACCAAGATGGGTCTGGCTCGTAACCCCAGTGAATCATAGGCATGCCAGCAGCGGTTTCCCCACTATGTTGAACCGGCTTCGCAGGCTTAACCGTTGGGTGTCCGATAACTGTAAGTCCGTCAGCGGGAACCTTGAGCGGGTAGGATTCGCCTCGCTGTGGGTACAGCCCCTCGTATGTCCACCCGACTACCTCAATAGTCCATTTACGCGTACCGGCTCCGTCACTGCTTGGAGCGGGAAGGCTAGTCTCTTCCTGGAGCATTTCCCAAATCTCAATGGCCTTAAACGCTGCGCCAAGAGTTTTAAAGTGGGTCTGGTCCGAAGGGTATGACCCTGAAATGGACCAAGCGTCCGCCATAGGATTAACAAACGCAGTCGCAGTGCTGCCCGTATTGCCTACGTAGAGAGTGTTCTTCTGGTCCTCTCTAGAGACTCGTTGTCTCGCGTCATAAACTGCCTGAACACCAGTCGTCGAATCATAGTCAACAAGACATACAAGAAACCCATTAGGCTCATCGTACATTGTCATGCCAAAACTCGCGAAAGCAGTCCCTACCGGAATAATTAGATAGGACCCCTTCATGTTCCCTATACTGGGTTGAGTGTTCATGTCGGTGTCAAAGAAGAATCGCACATAGTAAGAGCCAGTAACCCAACCGTCGAAACACAATCGCGTCTCTGGGTGGAAGACTTTTGCCCCACCTTTAAGGTACCAGCATTCGCTAAAATCAACCGAGTGCGCGGCATTTCCCTGGGTATAGTCTACGGCGTTACCGAAGTCATCCTCAGAGTAGGCTTGGAAATGTTGGTTAGCTCCCTTGATAAGACCGTTGGAATATACACCAAAGTTATTTTTTAGGTCCGAGTTGCCAACATATTTCCCCTTCGGGACATACATCCCAGGCAGGGCTGCTTCAATGCCTTCTGTGATAGAAGGTTGGTTGCCCGGAGTTCCGGTATTGATTCGGTGAGGCATCGCCTCGCCGCTCCAAGTGTGCGGCTCATACGCGGTCGTCACGCCATAGTAGTTCTCATTTACGCCAAGATTGGCACTAGCGGTTTTTGTATTGAGCGTGTGTGCTCGATGGGTGTCTGGAGAGGTAAGGGGGAGTTTCCACCCCTCATCAGAAAGGGTCCAACCACCATTCTGGATATGACTAAACTCTGATAGGTAGTCCGCCCCGCGAGTGTCTTGAAAAATTAATGTCCGCACTTGGTTCGGAGCTATTGCGTTGTCCTTGCCTGCGTACATCAAGTACGCGTGCGTGTACTCCATCACTTGCCAACCAATAGCCCCATGCCAAGGACCGGCACCGGGAGCGAACGCGCCTGAACGCGGACGCATCTCTACAAGGTTCAGGTCATGCGACTCTGGGAGATTTGTGTAGGTGCGGAAAACCGTTTGGTTGGAAAACTCCTGCGGGAAGATGATGGAGATCGGTCGGGAGTTGGCGGCGTAGGCAATCTTATGCCCTGCGCCCTGCTGCCCTCGTAACTCTTCGTTTGAAGAGAAGTCCGCATGGTAGGCAGCATTAAGCCCAAAGGTAGTATTGGCGTACTCCCCTGGAGTGTGCTTGTTCTCTACGATGGGAGCACCGTATAGCTTACTAACTACGAAGTTTTCAAAGCCGCCAAAAGATATGCCATAGATCTGAGTGGGGCTTCCTCCACCCATATCTTGGGATTCCACAAGCAGGTTGCCACTAGAGGTGTATGTTGCAGACCCTGTCCCATAGTACGGTGCAAGACCGCCCGTCCAGTTGGCTGGGTGGTCATCTGGCATGAGAGCGCGACCGACTAGCCCCCTACAAACAAGCATGTTGTCCGATGCTCGAACAAGTGTCGCTGCTGCATGGGCTGGGTGCGCCTGATTCTGGGCGAATGTATGGAGTGGGATCCGGTCCCCAGGATGAATCCCTTGTGCGGTTAAGAAGTCCTCTATTGTAGTATTTGGCCCAGGCCCAGTGTGCTCAGTCTGAATGTACAGAAGGTCATTGCCTAGAGTTTGTTGGGTAGGATTGAACGGACCATTCAGCATGTAGTCCCTAGCCCCTTGTGGGCCAGGAACGGGTAGGTAGCCGCCACTCAAATGTGAGAGGTGGTCTCTTAGAAGACGGATATCTCCGTAAGTCCAATTCAGTTTTGATGCAGGAGCCTCGTAAGATCCCCGAGTAGCGGAAGCTCCCTGAGAACGTAACTGCTCGCCTACCGTAGTCAGCGTATTACAGTATAGGTAATAGTCCTGCTGAATCGTGTGTCGGTCTGCTCCAGGCCCCTCAAAAATCAGTACGGGGTTGAGTAGGAACCCTAAGGGCGTACAAGGAACAATATGTCCTGGGTTCGAATCCAAAACAAAGCTTACAGGTGCACTAGGCGCTACAACATCAGTGACCTCTTCGCTCTCCCAAGCACCTGCGGCTGAGTCGTATCGGAACAACATTGTACCCGACGAGGTAGGGGTCTTTTTGGGCATAGTCCAGTTAGACTGCGCCCCCTCTTCCATGTCTGGTAAACCAACATCTCCGTAGGCTCTTCGGCCATTCTTCTGGAACCCACTCTGGGCTACCTTATTCGCAGTCCCACCGATACCGGTATTGAAGTCTTCCCCTGCGCCTAAAGGTGCAAGATACAAGTCTCCCTGCACATCCCCAACATCAGCCACCTCAGGAAGGTCGGGTCGGGGGATCCGGTACACAACGTGCGCGTATAGGGTTCTTTCTTCTGGGAGAGACGCCGCATTAGCATGATCTGGATAAGCCTTCCAAGAAACAAGGTCCCCATCACTGAATGTTGTGTAGTCACCTACTGTGACTTTGGCCAAGTTCCCTCGGGTCAGTACCGCCTTATCACCAGTTCCCCCAGCACCGAGAGCCTCGCTCTGCTGGACCGCTGTGATTTGGTAGAGGCCATTATTGCTGTTACCCGTTGCACTAGGGTCTCCGTCATTTTGAACTTCGACGTAACACCCTGGTCGGAGACTCAAGTTATGAAAGCCTAAACCCGTGGACCTGATGGTTAGTCCGTCTGACTCCCATCTATGAATATCAATAGTAATAGCTGTCCCGTTGTAAGGACTGATCTCCGCGTTAATCGGGGTAATGGGCGGGATTGTGAGCGGTAAAGCGTGCTCGTCATCTCCTTGGTATTCTGTCGGCTGGAAGTACTCCGGTACTCCGAGCTTAGCAGAAACGTTGACTGGAGAGAGCGAGTGCTTTAGCGACGTGTTTCCACGCGACTGCCATAAGGTTTTTCCCTCTTCACTACCGAAGAGACGAATAAAGTTTTCAAGCTCTCGCTGATGGAGGCCGCAGTAAACCCATACGGGAGGTACTGTATTCGGGTTCGCTGAACCAGCAAGATCAATAGCATCTTGATAGGTCTGAACACCGTTTGGGTTTAAGGCACTGTTCTGCCCGAGAGGCCAGAACCCAGCACTCGAACCACCCAGGTCTGTAGAGTCCCTGACAGGAGAAAGAACCTCTTCCCTCATTGCAGGGGCATCGAGAGTCCCTTTTACGCTGTCGATATTAGCGGATAAAGCAGAGAAAGCGCGGTTGAACGCTGAGCTAGTCGCATCCTCTCCATAAGCCATGAACTTAGTCGCAGGTGCATGCGGCTTAAACGGCGTAGTGGTATTCGCAGGAGACGTATCGGCCAGGGTCTCGCTAGCAGGCGTAGTGCCCGCCAGTTTTCCGAAATACTTATAAGACATTGAATAACCTCCCTAGAATCTCAATTCCCACTCAACGCGCAAAACAACATTCGGTGTTACTGCAATTGGGTCAAAAATATTATACGCCACCAAGTAATTTGGCTGCGAGGGGTCCGCTTCCCCAGGTATTGCGGGAACTGCTTCATGGGTAAATGTTGCATTAGCATCTGATAAATACAAACCAGCTTCAGAAATTGGAACAGAGGTTCCAACATCAACATTTGATACCCGAGTAATGTTACCCGCAAACGATAGCTCTGTCTCTGCAATATCAACAATAAACCTAGTCCTGAAGTCTCCCGGGAAGTAGGTACTATTGTTTGACTGATTATCGACCTGCTTTAGGTACAGACGCTGTGAGCCTAAAAGCTGGATAGGTACCGGATCTTGTAAGGAGGTAACCGTCACTAACTCGGTCTGTCCTGTAGCAAAAAGGGTATTGGTCTGTAGCGCACCGCCACAACCAAATCCCATGTACCCAATCTTTGATGTAACGTGCGGGCTTGGTGGATCTGTAGAGTAATCATCAGAGCCAACCAGCATCGCCAACCAAGCCCTTCCGGTATTGGTGACAACATTGTGGCTTAAGCGGCGGTCAACCAACTTACCATCCTTATAAACTCCAATGGCAACATTGATCGTCGGGTCTAGTTTATCTGTTAAAAGCATTGTTAACTCCTACCCGCCGTCTTCTTCGGTTTCACTAGCGAGGGCTTCATTTTGTGTATCATAGATTGCGGCCAATTCAGGGTAATTGTTCCTAGCTTCTTCCTCGCTGGCAACCTCAATCCCCTGAGCAGCTAATACAGCCAGCAGGGTTGGGTAAGTATTACTAACCGAAACAGTGTTTACTGTCGCCCCGTAATACTCCGGAGTTGTCCCGCTAGAAGGCGTATAGCTGTACCCTTGCCCCCCAGAGATCGAGCCGGTCGATTCGCCAGGGTTGTAGCCTGAGTTGGTGTAGGTCTGGTACGGGTCACCCCAGTAGACTGCAAACCCCTTATGGGTATTCGACCCATCAGCATTAAAATACACTACTAGTGTCTCTACGTTTTGTGAGGGGTCCCAATCGTTGGGGTAATCAGGAAACCTTAAGAATACAGGCGGGTTCGTATACCAGTCATTGCTCCAGAAATTGGGCATTGGGTTTCCATTCTCCAACCACACCTCATTGTCACTTTCGTGTCCACTGAACGTCCAATTGTTGACCTCTTCCCCGTCCCTCATCAGGACCAAAGAAATAGTGTCTACAGAAGTTTCGGTACTGTAATACACGGCCACGTGGTTTGACTGCCCATCGGCGTAGAACGCAGGGGTAAACCCTCCGTCTGGAGCAATGCTTGTTTGACGCATCTCATCGTTTCCGTAATTACCACTCTCCCCGCCAGTGTCATATAAGACGCCTGCTGGGGCGTAAATAGTGTCACCCTGTCCTATAATAAATGCTGTGGTCGGGTAATCACACGAACCGTCGTCTATTGTGGCGTTAGGATCGTGATTAATTGCTGCTGGATCTGTGCAGCCGTAGAACTCCCCTCCACCTGATGGGTTTGATGGGTCGTAGGTGCCTGCGACTTTCAAAAGAAGTCTAATGGGTTCCGCGTCCGTCTCTGTGTACCCGTCATCTTGTCCGAGGGGGTCTGTCGAAAATGTATATGGTGGTGGGCTGCTCGGGTTATGTCCCGAGGAATCCGTGAACACCATCTGTGTGCTTTTTAATTGCGTAGGGGAGGTGTACCCAAGGTGCGCAGTATTATTGTTAATCCAGCCACCATAGTCACCCTCGAAATCCTTTTTGAAGTGTCGCCAAGAGTTTTGGTAACCCTCGCCAGAATACCCAGTACAAATACCTAACCAATACCACCCCGGACCAAGGACTAAGGGAGTAGAGTAGTTGTGCACGACCGCGCCAAGATCACTAACAAATACCCCACCATCAGTCCAAGAGTTGGGGACATACATATCTGGTCCCGAAACCCCCGAGGTGCCAAGGTTGGTGTACACCGCCATAGAGATATACCCCTGAGACAGTAGTTGGGTGCACTCGGTGGCTATCGCGGAAAAGGCTGTGACGTAATCAACACGAAAAGGAACTGCGTACCAAGTATTTTCGCGCAACGTGTACAGAGAGTTTGCGTCAGTGCAAGGGCCCAAACCATCCCCATTGTCGTACCACTTACCCGGGTTCATGTGCAGACGGGTTCCTGCTGAGGTGGAACTCGGGGCATCCATGCCTTCCATCCACCCAAACCACATCACTAAAGGAATAGTGCTGACCCATCTGCCCGTTTCGCTATCCGATAAGTCATCTGGTTTTACGTAATAAAGGGCAATCCAGGGAGGAGGTGTATCCCCCATATCCGTGTCTAGCCAGCCCAATGAGTTTGGATCCCAAGAGTACATTCCCCAGGTCTTGGCTGGGAAAGGCATAATACCGCCAGAAGCAGCATCCCAATCGAAATTCCGGATGCACGCAATTTGCCCCTGAGAAAGGTTAGTTCGGTGCTGACTGGAGTCATCGGCGCTACCACCTTTTAAAGCGTCGATAGCCTTAAGCTCGTCTAAATTCTCGACGACTAACTGGCCTACAGTAAGTGTATTTGCTTGTTTATGCGACACAGCGAACTCCCTATATGACCAGCCAGTTACTGCCGTCAGCAACGAAAGTAGCGGAGCCATAGCCTTGTGTATATCGTATAGTAGTCAGACCATCGATAGTCTGACCTAACCCTGCTGGTGGGTTGACAACAACATCATGCCTGCCGCCGCTAAGACCTTTGGCATCTTTAACAGTTACGGTCCTCCCTGTGTCCAATGCGCTAGGTAATTCAATTACAACATCAGAGATAAGCCCCGTACCCAAGTCCGCCGCGATGAATTCATCGGTCGGCTGTACCAGATAAGGACTTGTCGGATTAGCCAATGTTGGATCTATCACTTTCAGATCAACATGACCGCCACCAACAGTGGCCTGTGTCTGGCCCCTAAGCCAAATAACACAAGTTACCTCTGCTCCAGAATCTAGAACCGTACCGTCTTCTATGACTTGAACCGCAATCGACTGCCCAGCAGCGACTGGTATATTTAAATTTGGTTTTATCGACTGGGGCCACGTGCCGTTCCCAGACCAAGCCACCTCACTCGATGCGTACCAGACAGCCGCGTTCCCAAACGAATTTGGGTCTGCGGAAATGTTGTCTGAGCTTGGGAGGACTCCCACCCGTAAGCGTAACGAGCCTTCACCCGTATTTATCGCGTTAGTGTGGTTGTAACGGTAGGACACCCCAATAATCTCAGCCCCAAAAGGAAGGACTGCGGATTGTCCGTGGTGATCCACTCCCGTCCCAGAATTGGCACCAAAACACCCATAGTGAGTAATATAAGTATTACCACTGATGGGGTCTGTAAACTCAGGACCGTCTCCTTGGCCAACGGTTCCTTGGGTGTGGTTCATAACAGTGCAATTAAGCGCTGTCTGCCACACGTTCTCCTCGCTAGCTAAGCCAGAGCCGATTGTGTTGGTGCCAATTTTGAGATTAAAATTGTTATCCATCCAGAGCGTAGCTTGCTCAAAGTTAGATGGAGCGCCTTTAGCGGTTGCCGGGTTTCCGGCTTGAGTCTTAAGGACGAGCCCTGTCGGGTCCAACAGCCCAGTCACCCCAACATCGCCGTCAACGATGAAGGTGTTGCTCTTCCAACCCCAGTTCTGTCCAGCAATGACCTGTGACGGTAGTTGGGAAGTTACACCGAGCACCCCATCTTCGAGGTATACCTTGTTCGCAAAGCTTGGGTTCTCAAAGGTAATGACCCCATCTGACCCGCCCGCTTGGCTCTTACCGCCTCGAACAATGATATCGCCACCGCGAACACCGTCTCCCGCGCCAAGTCTTAAATCACCACCAAATGAAATGTCGTCTGGATTTCCGTTAACACCAATGCCAGTACCAGCTAAAAGCTCGACACTACCGCCCTTAGAGGCGTTTGGAAGGAAGTCGTCGCCGTGACCCGCGTGGAGAACGATATCTCCACCATCAACGCCTCCTCCGGGAGTCAGTGCGTTACCACCAGTCACCAGCACTGTGCCAGGAGCACCACCACCAGAGCCACCCGCGTTAACTCTTACTGAGCCGCCATCTTTAACACCATTAGCGTCTGCATTACCGCCGACAATGTTGACCGTGCCAGGGACGGTATCAGGAAAGGACGCGCTTAAGGTTTGTAGCGTTGTTGACCCTGTGGCGTTGGTGCCCATACCACCGCTGATGACAACATCACCAGGGAGGGATGCGGGTTCTGGAGCTACCCCATTAAACCCGTCAGCATTAAACCCGCCTTCGATATAAACGGATCCTGCTTTCGCCCCTGCGCCGGGTCCAGAGTTGGAGTCTGCGAGAAGACGACCGCCTTTAATATATAGGTCTGGAGAGGTAAAATAGTTAAGCGACCCAGGGTCACCAATACCAGCTTCAATGTGAAGCGTATCTGGGCTTCCAAGGACGCCATTAAACCCGTCCATACCCTTGAGGAATACGTCCGCGCCTACCCCATTATTTTGTAGTTGGTGAGTAAGCGTTAGTCGGGAATCCGCCAACGCGGCCCCAAGGACACCATCCCATCGAGTAATCGCGTTATCTACTGATGAGCCATTAGCTGGGCCGTTGACGTTCCCGCCACCGCCACCACCGCCACCAACCAATTGGTGCACAGTACCAGTCTCATCCTTGTAATAAGGCATGTTCTGGGTAAGTGCTGCATCTGAACCGTCTGCGACGAAGATCGCTCCTTGGGCGGCGTCGATCTCTGCGTTAGCCCCTGCGGGCAGGTTGGTTGCGTGGTCAGTCTCATCGAAGACTAATCCGATAGGGTCGATAATCCCAGTTACCTTGAGATCACCATGAACCGTTAAGGTCTTACCCGCAGTGGCACCACCAACACCAAAGTATGATTGAGTGCCAGATGTATAGACGTTTCCGCCAACAGTAACATCCTGTGCAACATTGGCGTGTCCAGTGGAGATATTCACATCCCCAAGGGCTACGTTGACGCTGCCTTGCTGTAAGTTCACGTCACCTATGGTTAGGTTGGCGCTACCAACGAGCATCTCCAAGTTACCACCGAGGATATTCGCATCCCCGTTGATGACAGTGAACGTCTGGGCGACATCAAAATTGTTGGAGACGTAGCCATCGCCAAACACATGAAAGTCTGTAGTCGGATTACCAACAACTGCGCCGACAGCGACCCCACCATTAATAATTCTAATGTGCTCTACTAGGGCCGCGTTTGGCTCATCGTAGATATAAAAAGATAGTCGATCTTCGTCGTGCTCTGCGGCTACAAACGTGGACACATGCTCAATGCGAGCGGCTGCGGGAACAATCGCTGTTCCAAAATCAATCGCGTTTTTACGCTCAGTATTCTGAGCAGGCATGACATGCTTAAACTCAAATGTCGAAGCATCTGAGCCATCATTAATGTTGCCACCAGTAGACTCTAGTCTGATTGTCGCTGTGTCCTGCCCATCAGCATGAGAGATGTGCAGCTTCTTTTGTGGTTGGGCGTCACCAACACCTACATACTGACCCAGGCCTGTCTGCCAAGCCATAAGGGTTACGCCACTATTATTTTTACATATTACTGGGTGTCCAGCAGTTGCCCAGTCAGCCTCTAGGTTCCAACGATTTGTCCCGCTCTCAGACAACACGATCATTGGGTGATCATTAAAATTATCACCACTAATATCTAAGTAGCCTTCTGGGGATCTGGTGTTAATACCTACGAAGGTAACGTTGTTCCCACCAGAGTCTTGTCCGTGCCCATCAATGTATAAACCAGCGGAAGGAGGGTTCGCTCCTCCGTGTGGGAGTATATGAAAAGAGGTAACCGCATTGGTGGTGTAGAACGTGGCGTCAAACTCACCCATAACAGTTGGATGAGGAACTGCGTGACTTAGGTGGATGTCACTATCTTTAATGAGTTGGCCCGTGGTCCCATCCCAACGGACTAAATGCTCGTCTTGGCTGGAGATTGGTCCGTGGACTACCCCAGGAAGCATGGTGGTAGAGCCGTGGAACCAGATAGACCCTGGAATATTTCCTCCGCCACCTGTCTCAGAACCTACTACTAGGACAACACCTACTACACGAACGTTTGCTGGTGTGGCGATCTGGGTGATGTCAGAAGTTAGGAACCCGCCGTCCGAGATGTAGACTCGGTCCCCTACTGATGCGGCAGCGCCATTATCCAACGTGTTTGTTGAATAGGGGACTACACCGTCAACAAGAAGGTAGCTTCTTTCCCCGTTAGGAACAGCATCGTGAAGCGTCAAGAAGATTGGAGCCTCTTTGATAGAGGCCATAGTCGCGTCTATAAGATCGTACTGTAAGTTATAGTTCTGGAAGTCTTCCAGACTAACGTCGGAGCCTTTCCAGCGGTAAAGCGTGTTGGCGTCCAGCGTAACTGGTTTTCCAATATCAACGAGACTACCAGACCTGTTCTGACCACTCGCGATTCTCCTGCCGCCAAGGCTTTTAGAAACAGTGTTTAGGTAACGCTCGACACTTCTAGCCCAGCCCTCATCAGCGTCGTACTCGGTTGTCTCACCAGCAGCAATAGCTGACGTAGCAGTGGACCAGTTTGCAGGATCTTGTCCCGGGTGCTCCGCGCTGTCTGCCCCCAAGACGTTAGCATCAGTGACCTCAAATAATACCGTAAACTCATCAGCTTCCGGGTTAAGAATCGTAGTGCCAGGAACCCCATTAGGGTCTTGCACCCACTGCTGCGCATTTACTCTAACAAGCCATCTTCCAGGAAGGTTGGGAGTGAATACTTGAGGATTGGCTACGGTTCCGCCTGTGGTCGGGTTCCCGGTGCCAGGGGCAAGCTGTACGGGCAGACCATCTGGCCCAAATAGATCCCACGAAGAGGTTGAGAGGTCGTACTCGCCTACACTCTGTGAGGCGTCCGTGTCGAATGCGTCGGTTGGGTTTGCAGGGTCGTTATCTTGGTCAAGCCACACCTCGCAAACCCAGTTCGCCAATTGGTCATAAAGGACCGAATTGGGAGCGCTTCCGTTTGACTGATCGCCCGTGCCTTGTGATTTAATTACTAGAGTAGCCATTGACTAAACTCCTCCAAACGGGCCTGTTCCCCAAGCATTCACGCCCCAGCCGTCTTGTGAGTGGTAAAAAGCTTTTGGAACAACATCCTCATCCATATGGTACTGCCATACACCGCCAGATTTCATCTGGTATGGCCGGTAGTTTCGCACAATAATATCATAATAACCGTATTCTGGAAGGTTATCAGGGACATGCAATTCAAGTACGTGACCATCGCTTGGCTGATCAGGACCGCCGTACAGAAAGTGTTGGTCACCATCCCTGTCTTTTCCAAGGTACGTGACTAGTTGGCCTGGGTTTACTCCTTGCTCAAAGTGGTAAGAATCCACCGGAATCTCTAAACCAGTTGTTGAGCTTCTAAAAAACACCCAGGAACCTCCTATAATACCTTGCTGAATCGACGGGTCTCCGTAACTATCTGGAGTACTCGTTGGGATCCTAACCCTTGTAGGGTCATCATTACAGAAATAAAACCCACAAATTCTGATATCGAACCCCGCAGACGAGGGCACGATCATCTTAACCGCTGGAGGCGGAATAAAGAACTCAGTGAATCCATGCGTATAGTGATAGTCCTTTCTAGGTCTAATCTTCAACCCATAGTGAATATTCTGTAAATAGGCTGACACCAATGGCGATTGATTAAAATCTTGGATGTTAACCGCGTTCATTGAGTCTAAGGCCCCTACATCCTCGTAACCGTACGTAAGCTTCGTGATATTTGTATTAATAACATTCTGCCAGTCTGAGTAAACCCCAGGACTATTACTAGGAATAAACTGTTCATTACCTGGAACAGAAGACCTATAAGGATGTTGTTGTACCTCTTTTTCGTGCTTCTCCGCTAATTGGTAAAACTCTGGGCTATGCCCTAAATAACCAAATGTCCCGGCCTCAACAGCATCAGGAGCAGTTATCTCAAACGCGTTCGCGTTGATGACATTTGAGACCGCATATTCCCCGTTTAGCTTTACGGTCCCTGGCGCAATTGTAGTTTGATCTGTGTTCCAGATTCGCACCATATCCCCTGCAATTAGGTGATGTGGATGCATTGTTTGTACTTCTGGGTCGGGACCCATTCCTCCGCCAGCGGTTATAGCGGCAATAATACCGCCAAACTTTGCGCTGGTCTCTACATAGGACCCATCAAATGTCGGAGAAGACTGCTGCCAACTCTTGATGGTGATTCCGCCCGAACCGTTTGGAAAGGGACCAGCCCCAGAATCCACGGGGAGATACTTAGTTAAAATAAGTGATGGATCGGAGGCTGGTCCATACTCGATAAGTTTGTCCTGCTGCCAGATGGTCTCCAGTAAGAAATATGGGTACTCCGGTGGGTTTATCTGCCCAGGATAAGAAACGTGTGGCTCATGTGATCTTCGAATCACCTGCTCGTCCAGGGGTGGGACCAACTCTGCAATAGCGCCGCTCCACTTGCCCACAATCTGTAGGCTCATTCCTGGTGCCCATACAGTATTATCGTAAATATTTGTTAGGACATCTAGTCGGGACTCGTCCCCGTAAGCGTTGTAGTTCTGCTGTAAAGGTTCAACATCCCACTCGTTAAGTTCGTCGGTGTCTGAACGGTCAAATCCCAGAAGGAGGTACGTGTTCGGATGCTCGTGCTGTGGGGAAAAAATACCGGTCCAAACCTTGAGAGGGTCCCACGCAGGGATCTTAGGATGAACCCCCGCACCAATATGTAAGATGACTGGCGGGGCAACTTCCCAAATACCAGCGTCCACTTTTCCCGTAGTATTTATATGAACCTCAATCGGCTCCCCAATTTGGAACTCAATGTCTTCTTGAGCAGGGGTCGTGTCTTTCAGTACGGGAACCATTATTCTAGATCGGACAACGTCAATGTCCGAGCTAAGCGTGTTCACCATGTCTAAGGTTTTACGCTTAAAGTTCCAGGAGCCGTCTCCTGAATAGTCGTCCAAAACGCCTTCGCAGTAACCGGACTCGTACTTCTCAAGCACGTCCTCTTTATCCCAATAAGTAACCACTGGTGGGTGGTTGTTGAGTATGTCGGCTGCGGGGTCTGCGAACAGATAGATCTTTTCTATGACCCCCTCAAGCCCTAAAAGGTTCATCCCCGCATTAGTCTGCGAAAACTTTGCGAGCACAAAGGCTGGCGCACCATTAGTGGGAAGGCCCCCAGTCCCAGAAACTGTCTTGTCCATAATATGAAACTGGTCGCCCACAAAAAACCCGAAGCTCTGGGCACCGGAATGCCAAGCCACACCTAGGTTTGTTAAGTTCGCATTAGACAAAACATGTGGAGGCTGTGGAGGCTGTAGAGGGGTAACCACCTCCCCGTATGCGAAGTTAGCGCCGGTCTGAATTGTATACTCAGCAGTAATTGGCGGGTTAGCTCCAGCACTGAATGTCACGTTAAAGCCGCCAGGGAGCAGGTCCTCCGCTATAGCTTGAGTCAGTAAGTCTGTGTAGTCGATAGACGCCACTTTCTCGTAGGTCTTAGACTTGGGCCACAACAAATCTTCTCTAGACTTGGGCACCACTGGGTGGGCCTCTTGTTGGGCCACGCTGTTGTCCCAAAGCACGTTCTGGTCGTTTAATGCCCAGAATGGCGAGGTATGTGGAGTATCTTTTAGAGATAGGGTTGGATACAGGTACGGAGTATCTACAACGCTGATTTCATCAGTAAGTTGCAGGGAGCCTATGAGAATAAAATCTGTGTACGCGGGTTTCGCGTCATCAAGAAAGGTCTTAATTAGCGGAAATACTTGAGTGGACTGCGTGACTGCCATCGGCACGTCAACAACAAACTTGTGGTATTTCTCTATTTGGGTCGGTGTTTGATCGACAATATGTGTGTTGCCCTGCTCATCTATGTACGTATAGGAGTTCCCACCAAACTGCCTGTCAATCAAGTCTGGGTCTGAGATGTAGTCTGCAATAGTAACTACATCAACGAGCTTGGAGTACATCGTTACTTTCGCGTTACGAATTTCCGCCAATACAGACTCAGCCACCTCAATCTTCTGGCCGTCAACCATTACGTAGACACCAGAGACCTCCTCAATAAGCTCCCAGTACTTCACATCTGTAAAGAGGGAGTACTTACTCCCAGTGGCTGGGTTTATGGCTAACTCGGCCCCTTTGGGGTAGAAATACGTATGTGACCTTAGATCCTTATCCTCGATAATAATCCGCCCATTCAGAGTGTCTGTGGGCTCCTCGATATGGATAATCTGCCCCTCTACCTCAGAATAGGGCAAGTCAAAGAAAGACTGGACAGCTAGTTGTAAGTTGTCGAAGTGTGGTCCACTCATGAACGCAAACCACACCGCCTTGGTTAAGGTAAGGTAGTCTACGTCAGCATCGTATTCATCCACCAGATCTCTTGGAAGACCTACGTACAGACCAAAGTTATTTTGTATGGTCTCCCAGTTATCGAAGTAAGAAAGCTCCGCCCAGAATCGATCAGGTCCCGGAGTGTAGGAACAGTACTTTGGTGCCCAGAAATACAACTTCTCAGCAGTGTGTCTTAGCGGTCTATCTAGTGTAAGTGACCCATCACTGTTGTATGAAAGGACTTGGTACTGCGCCGCATCACCCGCGCCTATGCATATGGTCTCTACATTTTCAATGCGGGGGTCAGAACCGATAAAACTGAGGTTTCCGTGTAGGTTGAACAGTGTTGATAGTGCTGTATGCACCATAAGCTTGCTATCAGGATAAACTCTGTTGCTTCCCGCCTCGCTACGCACTGTTCCGTGGTACCAGTCTTGAATGTGAATACGGCTACCCTTGATATGGAAGTCGAGGTTCTCATTCATTTCAGGCTCTAGGGTGTCCACCCCAAGTCTCGGAATGCTTACAAGGTCTGTGGCCTTCCCTAGCTTCCTAGATAAGACAATCTTTTTGGGAGACAGCGTAATAGATACGAGGTCTTTTTGTTCCCAAAACTGCTCCTCCCCAGCAAGTATGGACTGTGCAATTAGTCCAGACAACAAAGGCCCCCAGTCCACAAAGAGGCACTGTCCCCCGACCCCTAAAATGGTTAGTGGTACCTCAATCTCTGAGTTTGTGTACGGGTTTTCAAAGCAGAATAGTACGTAATCTCCAAGAGACAGGTCATATTGGCTAAGGTCTAGCTCGTCCCCAATTTTTACGTACGCAGACTGCTCTACTTCAATATTTCTTGCTTCACGAAGATGGTCCCACTCACGCGCAAACCCATCGACTGTCTGCACCTCGATCTGTTTATCGCCAGTACCCTCAGATAGTTTCACAGCGTTCGCTAATAAATTAGGACCCACCTCAGCAATGGTGACAAGCTTCGGATTCTCGTCGTTCTCATCGAAAACACGAATTGTATCCAAACTGGGGTCAACAACATTGGCTAAAGGATACGTGGGGTCGTCAAAAACAACGCTCTTGGCAGGCGTTGTCTGCGTGAGTAGTGAGGTGTCCCGTGTAAAGTAGCCACCCGTTCTTTGTGCCAGTACCTCGAATGATGGGAACGTGTCCTTACTAGACCCGGTTATAGCCCAAGAAAACTTCGTTGGGTCTACTGTGTCACTCCCAATCACACCTACTAGGTCAATCACCTTTGGTGCGTGTAACGTGCTACGAAGGAGCGCCTTTCCTACTGACAGCGGGGCTGTAGCCGAATGCTCTATAACTGTGGCTGTATCAGTAGATGACCCGTAGATAACATCGGAAACATCCAGGTCTTTTACGGTGTAGTTTTCTGGATGAATTATTGTTGCTGTGTACCCTGTTGGTACATCGATAGCGGCATCGTAATGCAACCACCGTCTCTGATACCTTCTAGATACGTCTTTTATGGCTTTGGCATAGTCATTCTGCCATGCAGTAACTAAGTCGGAAGATACCGCTTGTGTTAGAGCCGACCACACAGAAGTTATCTGCGCTTTATCGGGGACAAGATTCCAGAAGTCACTTAGGTATTTCCAAACATATTCGGAATTTGGTCTATGCCCAATAAGCTGACTTGTCACACCCGCCGTAAAAGTGGCCCTAGAAGGCAAGCTTTCCCTGGTACCGTTATCTACAGTGAGATACGCCACGTAAACCCCAGGCTTGTCTGGGATAATCACGGGATTCATCAGGTTAGATCCGCTCCCACCGGAGAACTGCACTTCTTGTGTTTTGAGTTTCTCTGTTCCAGCAGACCCGGCAATCGCTAAGTCTGCCCTAAAAAGAGCGGGGTAAGTCACCTCCTCAAAAGACACTTCATTAGTAGATGGGTCATTGTCTTGGTCCACTGCCGCTGGCTGTGAGAAATTTATTACGGTTGATCCGCCCGAAATCTCAATGTTGTAGCCCGCTGCTAAATTATTAGAGAACGCAGTAACCAAGTCACCAGCGGTTGTGGTGACCTCCCCATCGTTGTCTACACCCAGCACAATGGATAGAACCTTGCTCACAGTGTCCCAAGACATGCTTAGCAAAGAATTGTTGGGTCCCTTAGTGGCAGACACTTTGAAATCATTCGCCCACCTAGTGGGCTTGGTGTATGTCAAAACTACGGCGGTTAGAGGGTCCGGGTTGAGCGGGTCAATTGAGTTGGGGTCATCTATGATTATATCCGCAGTGGCGTACGACGCCCCCTGCATAATACAATTGCTCCCATCAGGGACTAAATCAAACTCCCAATTATAGATAATATTCTTTCCACCGGGGTCGTAACTCTTTGCACCAATAAGTGTTTGTGACGTACCTATCTGGGTTTGATACACCGTGTAAGCATCAGCAATCGGTCTGTCTTCTGGAATCACTCTAGAGCTAGACAGCCGGATAGAGCCAAAAGAAAAAATTGATAGCTCTCCGTCTTCAAACTCTTGCTCTGAGTCCCAAGAAGACAGTTTGAGCTTGGAGGGAGCGCTCGACTGCAAGTAAATGCAATCGTTTAGCTTGCCCGAAGATTTCTTAGCTGCGAGGTTGTACTTGAGAACTGCCTCTGTAATGTCTGGGTCAATCCCATAAGCACTATCAGAAGGAGCTACATAGATAGCGATTCTTCCGCTCCCGCTACTGACAATTGCTCGCAGATTTAGGCCGTCAATAAACGTCCCATCTGTTTTGAAGAGTAAATTCTTCGAGCCTGCCAGTATGGTTGGGCTTGGATCTTCTGGGTATGAGGCAAGCGCGATCCCTTCGTATGAGAATAAGAAACCAGCAGTGTAGCTTTGTTGGTTGACCGCGCCCACAAACAGACGGTTATCAGGATTCCTGAAATCCAAGGGAATCTGTCTGACGCCTGTGTCCTCATCTTCATTCGGAAGGAAAATATCAAACTCAAAAGTAAAGCTTTCAGGAACTCCGAAGGGCAGAGCCTCAGACACCTGCAAAGAAGACTTCCTAACCGTATCAGTCACAACCCCTTGCGCGTCAGCAACCAGAGTGGTGAAGGAATCAGCAGTTACAACATTCCCTAAGGACGTTGCATATGCACTGATTGGGTTAGGTACTTCTGGCGCAACATACACGACCGCGTCATCAGATAAGGTCCTGTCGTTGGGGTCAGTGGTCTCTGCGGCCCTAAACGTCCAATCACATATATCAAACTTTGCTGATGAGGGTAATGACATCTTATCTCGCCTTGTTGAGGATAATGCCTGCCAAATCCTCCATAATATGGAAGCGCTTGTTCAGGTAGATTATATTTTCGTCCCGAACGATACGTACAACACGATTCTCATCATGAGTTAAGAACGCAACCTTCTGTGGGAACTCAACGTAGCCCACGCCTTTTCGAGCCAGCAACGCGGCAACGTCATAAAGCTCAAGCGGTTTGTTGGGATACAGGGTCTTGAAAAAATCCTCCAAAAGGCCGAAGACTTCTGAGTTCCCTAGCGAGGTGTCTCCATAGCTCAACCCGGCCAAAGGATACGCTGGGAAATAGTGTCGAGAGAGTGGGTTGTTGCATACAACGCGCAGGTCTCGGCTGAGTAAAAGTGATTGTACATCTTGTACCGGCTGTGACCTTTCGTAGGTCAAAGTTACCTCTGCGCCAGGAAGCGCATAGACATCTTTTAGGTCGCCCGATGTATCAGACAGCGCTATTGCTGTGGTCCTAATACTCGACTCCTCCCCAAGACTGTAGGAGTAGTTGCTATTCTTTACAACGACCTCGTACCCAAGAGATTTGTGATTGATCACATCAAGCTGTTGCTGGTCGTCAACCAGCCCATCTTTCACATTGGGGTCATATGAGGTCAGTGTGATTTTAGCGGAGTACAGACCATACTCATTCGGGACCATGTCCGTTGGGTACACGCGCTGGTACTTCTCACGCAACACATCCACGAACACCACTTCAGGGTCTCCTGCTACCGGAGTAGGTTGCCCATCTGAGTTAACCACCGAGATACGCCACTGCGCATTCCCTGTGCCTGTGCTGGCGGAGTCTACGTACGTGACGGCTGTGACTGTGTAGGGGTCAAATAGCTCCCACCCTGCTGGGTAGAAGTTATTGTCCTGGTGGTCTAATGTCTGGCACCTAAGCTCCTCCAGAACACCAATGGTTCCCTCATTAAGCAACTGTACTGCTTTGCTGGAGGCTATCTGTAGATAGTAATGCTCTGCATTCGTGGGATCTTCCCAGATAGATGCTTTGAGGGAGTCCCCCACCTGACGGTTAATATCCGCCACTGCTTGCTCTAGCGTGGTCGGGTTTGGACCACTGAAGCTTACAGACCTTCGTTCCCCATCTATCAAGATGGTCAAGACCTTACCTGCGAGGGTAAGATTCTCATCCTCTAGGAATGGGTCTTGTCCATTAAACAGGTTGGAACGGAACTGCCGCGTCTTTATTACTAAACGATCTCCAACAGAAATCCCATGCTTAAAGAAGTTCTCGTCTTCACTGATGATAACCCCAGGCGTTGCCGGGTTGATCGTTAAATCAGACGATGCGTAATCTGTTGAGTAAAGCAGAGCGGACTCTAAGGGGGACGGCCTAAACTGGTATGTCTTTTTGTCGGCCACACTTTTGTAGCTGAAGATTGTATCGGGCCCTGCTTCAAAATACGTCGGGTCTCGGAATACAATCTCTGCACTACCAATAGCAGGTCTGCCCAAGGTGAATCTGATGTTCTCAATACTGCTTAATAAGCCTTCAATGGGCCTATCCAAAATCAGTGTGTTGAGCGATGTGCCCCCAGCAGCATTATCTGTGTCCGTATGCGTAAACCCTTCTACATAAAAATACTTATCCGGGTCTTCAAGAGTATCAATCCGAACAACGTCATACTTGAGTACGTTCCACTCAGTAACAAAGTCCTCGCCCTCATGCACAACTAAGTGTGCTTTGGGGTTAGCCGCGTTACCGTTTTCATCGGCACCAATGAGAATTGTAGGTTCCCATGTTCCTATGGGGTCTTCTCCGATTGATTCCTCATTGATCGGATCGTCATTCATCCCTGCGAACGAGCTAGAGATAATATCTACAGGGTTCTTGTATGGAACCGAAACGCCCTCCGTGTCTCCTCCTGAGAGGGAAACAGCTTTAAGCCTAACCAGAGGTAATTCAACACCTGCGGCTTGCTTAGAGTAAACCCTGTAAGAAAGTCCCGAACCTGTTTCAGGAATAGACTCCTCCAGTACCAGAGTGTTTAGATTCTTACCAATAATCCGGTATTCCCCACGAGACGTATTAGAATCGATAGAAATATAAAGAGACGTGTCCGAAGGGCTTGTTCCAAAGTTAAATCCAGAAGGACAGAAAACAGAGAAATCGTTCTTCTGCACAACTAGGTCGTTGCCTTGTTGGTGAACAACGAGCGGTTTATTAATGCTAGTTGTGCACCCAAACAACGCTCTAAACCTTAGGTTCGCATACGCAGCCCCGTCAGGAAATTTACCGTCGATCCTCACACCACCATTTGGGGAAGACGACTGTGTATGAATAGCCCGGAAAAACCTCGGTTGCAGGTCGCCAGAAGGTGGGTCCAGAATTTCAATAACTAGATTATCTAGCGAAATGTCCGTCCCTGGTGCGGGGTCATAGTGTTGAACAATAGCTGCCAGTAAATCACCGCTGTCAAAATGCGTTGGGTCAGTAACTGCGTCAATGCCACCATCAGAAGCAGACACAAGGACCTCGTGTGACGGAGGCGGGTCTTGCGGCGTAGGCGCTGGAAGCGCGTCCGGGTCTATCGCTTCTGGCTGTAGCAAAATAGGTGCAGTCGTTTGTTCAGCGACAGAGGTTGCCTTGATGTAGACATCGGTCATCCCGCCGATGTGAACCTCATTAGCCTTAATCTCGAAATCTCCCCCAAACCAATCAGGGAATGGAGTACTGCCTGGAATACCAGAAACTACAATGCCAGAGTCTTCGGTATCCTCTGCCGCTTGCGCGTAAACCTGCACAATCTGATTGTTTAACAGGCGGTTTGTGGAGATAGGGTTTGCGTATGGAAACTCTACTCCACCGTAGTGCGCGGGACCAGATGGGTGTGGCACTAAAAACCCGGAGCTTCCCGTGTAATTAATGTAGGACATCTCATCCAGATCAAACTCTGTTACTGTCGGGTCTTGTGGATTTTTGAGTTTTGTCGCACCGGGAACAACCGGTAACGAACAGCGCGTAAGAATATAATCGTCAAGAGTCCCATCTCCGTCTAAGTCTAGGGCCGTGCCTGCTACGGTACTTCCGGTAAGTGTGTAACGGGCCTTTGCGTAAGACATCTGGTCTGCCGAGTCATACTGCCCAGTGGGCCACACGTGCGCGTGACCTTTTCCTTGTGCGTCCATGCTGATTGCTTCACCAGAAATACATGCTGCGGAGGCGGGTGCCCCCAAGCTTCTGTGAGCCTCTGTGAAGCCTTTGCCTAATCTAAGCCATAAAGCTCGTCGTTTATTTACTTCACCATCATTCTCGCTCCACCTGTAGGTGGTGGCGTGGTTGTCGCCCGTATCAGGATCCCATCTGCTGCCACGGTAGTTACTATTTCCACGAGCAACAACGTGCCCAGTTGTTGTGCTCAGAGTATCTGTACCGTACATGCCCGGTCGTTTATAGGCAGGGGCATAGGCGAAATCATCATAAGAAACACCAAGGTCTCCACTGGGAGAAATGGTCTCTACTTTGTTCCGGTAGACAGACCAACAGACCTTAAACGGGTTTAGGTAATAGTTGTAGCCTATGGTAAACGCTGGTGACTCCCTGTTAGGGTCGTTCGCATTTAGTGCTTGGTTTGAGCCTCCGACCTGTGGGATCTCATTTGCGTTAAACTCAAGAGTAATAAGGCCCTGGGAGTACTCTATCTCAGCCTTCTCAACCCAAAGACCGTTGACCTCCTCAAGCTCTAGAGCAAGATTAACTGCGTCCTGTAGGTTGGCTGCTCCCACAGCCGCTGCCATAGCATCAATAGGCGTAGGCCAAACCTGTGTCAGCCTCCCATCCCCAGTATCATCAAAAATATACCAAGTACCTGCGTTGTCAGGGTCTTTGTTAATGTCCCAGTAGTGAAGTCTTGCACTCCCTCTTTGTATGGGCGTGTTCGCCATTGTCAGAGTAAAGCGAGCCTCCATACCGTCAATGACAGGAACAGTCTCTAGAATCTCATGCCCAAAAAGGTCTAAGTCAGCGGCTTCGTCGTACACCTCGGGGTAGACATTACCTGCTAATAATACCGGGTCTGTAGCTGGATTATCCACAGCTTGATCACACCCAACTTGAACTATCGGACCAAACCCGTAGTTGAACCCGCCTTCCAGTTCCCCGCTCTTGTTCCCTACCTGCGCGGCATACGGAGGAATAACAGGCATTGCCTGATTCCAAGTGCCATTTGTAAATGGTGCAGCCGGTGTAGCGTAGTCTCTGTGCGCGAAGTAATACGAGGTGCCGTTATTTTGAGACCCTGGCACGGTCGAATACACTCGAAACTTTCCGTCAGCCAGTGGCCCTAGTGGCTCTGCGGCCCAGTCCGTAGGACCTCCATAATTGGTAAGGGGATTTCCATCGAAGTCTGTTGCGGGATATCCGGGCTTCCCGTTAACCACATCAATTAGTTCCTGAATAAGATGCTGCATCTCTGGCGCGGTACCGTTTTCGAGGTTCCCCCCAGGAGGCAGTCCTTGTGCATTTTGTTTGCAGAAGAAGCCGTCATTATCGACCGCAATCATCTCACCATACTTGCCCCAGAGTTTGCTCGTGATTGTGAACTGTACCTCTAAGCCCACGACCTGCACTTGCATGTCTACTTCAAAGCCGTTGATGGCCGCATTCATAGCGTCCCACTCTGCTTTTAATCCCGCAGCCCAGTCTCCAACGTAGGTGCCTCCATTATATATGGAAGCGCTATCGTCCACCTCCACAAACCCGCCCACTACATTTGGGTTTGCTGGGTCCGCAAGAGGACAAATGATCTTCATGATCCCGCCTGGGTAATCTCCCGGGGCTGATTCTGTGAGTAGTGCTGAATCTACAGTGAAGGTTTTGGAAGCAAGTCCTGCCCCTCCGTTCCAAGAGTGCTTAAGATCGATGTCTTGTTGCCACATCGTCCCATCAATCCACACCTCCATCACTGTGGATTCCCTGTTGGGGTTGGTCATCACATCAAAGTCTGGAATTTGCGGAACGTCCGTCGCCTCAATAACCGCACTAGCGCCCGGAGAAAACTGCGCGAAGTTGTACTCGTGAAGAGGGCCAAAGTCCAACCCCTCAACCCTTGTGCGCCAGGGAGTCCCTGCGCCAACCTTCTTCACGCGGCCCCAGCCCTGCCAGAGCATGTCGTCGTCTACATTCTGTAGCTTGCCATCAAAGCTCTCGCGGAAAACGGTACAAGCTACATGCTGCCCAGCAGTGACACCTCGGTCAGCCCATTTCGGCTGCGTATGGTGGAGGATGAGGTCTACCTCTGCGGGATGGCTCAATACATTCCAAGAGGACGATTCAGGGATAATCGAAGGAAGGTCATTCATTACCTGAAGTGAGCATCCCGGATTTCTACCTACCTCTTCTTTTTCTTTTCCACCATAAACCAAGCTAGGATCTTGTGAGTCTTGCGTGTAGTACGGCGTACCATAGTCGTATAATCTTGGGCGTTCCCGCATCATGGAGAACACCAAGTTTGGATCAAAATTGTACTCAAGCTTGCCCGGATAAACAGTCCTGTTCTTACTGACAAGGAAACTGTCTACCCTGCCAACACCAAGCTCTGTACTTGAGTAAAACCTCGTAAGAGGCCACATCTGCAATTTCTCTGGGAGCGTAAGCCCCAGTGGTTGCGCAGCAGCTGTCTGGCTAAACGTAGAGTCTTCAGTCCAAGTAATTAAGAAATCTCGCCCGGGGACAACAGACCCCGGAATGTCCTCAGGGACAAAGTTCGTTTTTACGTGATCGGTGAATGGTAGATGGGCCCCTAGAACAATGTCAGAGCCCTCTTTCTCACCAATCATTTTAAACATGGAGCCTTGTGCAGATCTCCGGTTAAGCCCCATCTCTGGGTCGCTAGTGTGGAGAGTCCCGATAGCGGGTACTTCTCCGAGAATGTCCACTGGCTCTGGGTAGATATCAAAGTCTTTGAGCTTTATGTAAATAGCATAATCAGACCCAGGATTTAGATAGGCACTCTCCACTGCTCGGACACGATTTAAAAGCGCATCGTTATATGTGTTATCCCTAAACCAATGGTTGGCACCAGCCTGCCCAACATCATCTCCCCAGTTAGGAGCGCCGCCCTTGCTGGGAATAGGGTTTAGGTTATCGTTATGCGACCATGTAAGACCGCTGCCATCTGCGAGACGGATATACTTCGCGCTTAACAGTGCTGTTTTAAGCGCATCAGGCCAATCACCGTCACCAGCAACACCACCCCCAGCGTCAGATGCGGGAGGCATCAACTTTAGTACATTGGTGAATGGTAAAATACAGGAGCCACCGAAAATTGGATGCGACTTCCAATTAGCGGTCATATAAACAAGTGGTCCTAAGTTCTCATCGTACTCAGGCTTTACTCTTGCCTGAAGGATATCTCTCTGCATGTCTGGCTCGCCGTGGCCAACGACAGACACAGAAACAATTTCCTCATAGCTATTAAGGATCTCGGTCTCAATCCCTCGTTTGGTGTTCAGCGAACGCTCAGACAGACTTCGGGCAGCGCGAACTAGGAACTCCTCGTTAGTCTCCTTGGTAACCCCGCCAGTCATAGCGCTAAGATTGGTTACTCTGGAGACGCCGTCTAAACCGGTCTGGTAGCGGATAGCTCCCGCTGCGATGTTCATAGACGCATTGGGCTGCTGGGAGCGGACAGGAATATCTATGTAATACTTCCCGCCTGAACGGACCATCTCATTGGGCGCGTATGTGTACGCTTCTTCCGCAGCAAAAGTTTCTCCCTTGGCTGTGGAGAAAGTGATGGACGCATCAACGCCCACAGATCGAGCATTATTAAAGTAGACCCTAACCGTTCCTCTAGCGTAGTCGCCCCACTGTCGCTCCGAGAGGACATTAGATAGTAAAGCGTCCATCTCGGCTTCTGTCAGCGTAACAACATCTGACAAAGACTTCTGTGTTCTTAAGAACTCAATCTCCCTCTGCAAAGGCTCAAGGATGAGCGCCAAAGGGCTAACCAGAACATCTCGTATAATTGATCCTGGGCTTTGAACGTCGAACTGTGGGTACTCATCCTGTAATCGAGAGATAATGAAGGTTTCGATGTCTACTTTGTACGGATCAGTCCCAAGCCTCTTAATGAGTGGGTCGATGACCTTAACATACATCATAGAGCCCGACTGGTCGTTAAGCGTCGGGTCGAGGTCGAGAAGTCTCTCTACTAAGAATGTTTTTAATTGATCTATAGCCATTATAACCTCACTCGCCTACAGGCAGGCCTTCATAGCCTTGACTTTGAACTATGCTCTCAATGGCGTCATGTGCAGTGCCGATCATTAAAGAGACAGTTGCCTGTCTACGAGCAAAAGTATTCAACCTGATTGTTAAATTGACCACCGAAGGGTCATCCTTATCATAATTCACACTTAGAACTTCAACATCACTTAACCGCTCAGTGGGAGGCAATTGACCCCAACCCTGTCTTGCGGAAAACATCAAGCCCGCTTGTATTATCTTCAATGTGGTCTTTGCCACAAGCACAGAAGGATTACTTGTGGGGGTATTTTGTCCAACCCAGTTTTGAAGATTGCCTCCGGTTTTTTTATCGAAGACATCTGAGCCTGGGGTGGTCATGAGAACTTTTATAAATTGCTGCACAAGCTTGAACTCACCCTCAACCGTCTGCGGCTCAGAGGAAAACAAGTAGGCGAACATAGACCTGCGGTTGATAGACTTAGAGTTAGTAATAACCTCAACGTCTTCAATTGCCTGCGCTTTGGGGGGAAGAGAGCAGAGGATCATCTGGTTGTTCATTACTGTGAACGGGACAGTCCGCTTATTCACGTATACCGCGACAGCCTTGTTGAACTTGTCTCCCCTGAGTTGAAGGATTCCACCGTCAACCGTAACCTTTTTTGACCCGGCCTTTGCCTGAGTATCAAGACCGCCTCCCAGAGAAACAGACTCGTTAGACACAAGGTCGTTGCCCTCCGAGTCCTTAACTGTGCGGACAAGGTCAACAGCATTAACCATGGCCATATTTTGGCCCTGCCGCAGCATGTCTAATGGGAGGGCTATAAGAAGGTTGTAGGGGTTCTCCAAGAAGAAATTAGCGTTACTGCCGTTCACCAGAACACCTGTTACGCTCTTAAAGCTCGAAGTGTCTATATTGACAAACTCTGAGGGTGGCGTTTCAGGGAGGGTTACCCGAATCATCGACATATAATTTATGCCGCGTAGCTCAGCTACATCCCGCACAAAAACTGCTTGTATATCAATCATCGGTTTCCTCATCTAGGAGGCCTACATGTTCAACCTCCAACGCAGCACCAATAGCACCGCTTTTTCCATCTTCACCTATTAATAGCTCTTGAAAGTAATTGAGCCTAGAAATAAGAGTCCGTTTTGCTCCAATAAAATCACCGGGTTCGTCGTCTTTTCCTTCTTCACCTATTAGCGCTAATCTCTCAGTGAGAACCTCTGCCAAAGAGTGTCCCGTAAAATAATCATTTGTTCTAGCCGTATACCGTAAAAATTCAAGGGCTTCCTCAATTAGCGCAGCTGTCTTCCTCTGCGCGGATTTGTCCTTTGAGTCCCCCGCTAAGAGCGTCGTAGATGGTGGATTCGTAGTAGAATCATCAGATTTAGGTCCAGCCATTTCTACAACTCCTCACCTTGTAATGGGTTTATTAGCTCATCGACCTTATCATCCTGGCCTCTGTTGTAATAATCGTCCATGATTCCAGCGCCAAAGCTAACTTCGAAAAAGTCTGTCTCCCCACCTAATTTATCAAAAGCAGCGAGCAATAAGTTATCTATATTAGATTGCTCAGATACCTCTTCCACAGTCAGGTTTGCGAGATCCCCAAATCGTGCTGTTGTGAGCATAGACATGGGCAGAGTCAGTCTTTCCTGCTTGAGTGTACCTAGCAACTCATCCACAGTTTTGACAATATGGGCATCATACAAGAGATAGGCTTCGCGAACACTGTTCATCGCATCACTAAGTTTCTCCAACAAAGTTACGTACTGCCCCTGTCCTGATCCAGAAGACACAAATACACGTGCTTCCCTCTGAAGCTCTCCAGATCCCGCTGCGGAAATCAGTTCTCCCTCGGCTTTTCTTAGATCTCGAACCATAGTGATGAACTTGAACCAACCGTAAGCCACAATCTTCAAGTTCTCATATGGGTACGACACGGGAGAAACACCATCTAAAATGCGCATGGTCAATTTATTGCCTGAAACAGCTATGACTCTGCCCAACGGCCTAAGGGTTGTCCCTGTGCTCCCAGACAATTCTTCAAGGACAACGTCATTGGGATGAATCTCATACCCATCTCTTGGGTAAGTTCCTTGGAGATCTACCTCCAACTGAACCTCTGTGGAAAACCCGCTGTACAGGTCCCCACTTGTATCAAACCCAAGCCCACCATTTACGGTAGATGTTACAGCGAGCGTACTATCTGATTCCGAGCTTTGAGACCTAGCCCGGATACGACTTCTTGAAATATCACATGTCCAGTCGCCTTGGTTGGTAAGCTGTTCCGATTGTGTGTCGTCCACGGCAAGAGTTAGCGGGGGGTATACCTCCACTGCATAGCTTCCGCCTGAGAGCGCAGCGTAGGCGAGAACCTTGGTATGAAAAACGGGCGTGCCTCGACTGAGGGGCGCTCCTCCTGCTGACCACCTAACTCTTAAATCATCCCCTTCCTCGGCCTGAATGTCCTCAGAAAAGGTCAACGTCTCTCCAGAGGAGTCTACTGTAAAGGAGACCCCAGTCATTAAGGTGTTTTCAGGACAATCCACGTCCACTAAGCCAATACTGGATACTTGTGAAAACTGCGTGTCTTTTCCGAACCTCTCTTTTCGAGACGCGTACGTTGCCCCAAGAACATAGTTAGTATTCGGTAATGGGGTGCTCCAAGTTGGCGCAAAAGGTGCCGCAAGAAGTAAAGTACTCTCCAGGTAATTTGGAAAAGCCAACCTTGCCGCAGAACCCCTTTCGACATGAGGCCGAAAAAGGATGTTTGTGCTCGCCCCTTGCGCTTCTGAGGTAATAAGAAACTTATCAGTAAGGGCAGAAGAATTCAGCGCGTTCACTAACATCTGAGGTGTGGTTATCCAGCTTGCAGGAATGCCCGGTGATAGTTCTGACGGTGTCTCGGTTATTACCGGTATTGGTGCCCCTACTAAATCGTTATTTAGGTGCGCCCGAATAGCCGTGAATCCTGTTTGTATGCCCGAGTCCCCTGTGCTTACTGTGGCTACAGGCAGGTACTTGTAGTTTGTGTGTATTGAGGTTCCTTCGACTGCGGGGTAAGGCATCCGAATAAACATGTGTCCCGTCAGGTAGTGAACATAACCATAAGACTTGTGGTACATGTACGCCCCAGCCTGGAGATAATCTGTGGCAGCGGGGGCATATCCGTCTGTGTCCAGCAAGATCTTTCCAGTGTTATAGTTCACAGACAGACTAGGGGCAGACGCTCCTGTTGTGTTGCTCGTAACAACACAAAGATTATACCCTGGGTTGTTGGGGTCTGGGTTGGTAGTGGTTTGCCAGTCTATCAGGGCCGCGCCCATTTGCTCGGTAAGCGTGATAGAAAGCGTAGAGTTGCTAGCAAGTTGGGCTCTAAGCTGATTGGTTGTAGGCGGATCCCCAAATCCAGGGACGGTAAACTGCTCCAGATTCCCATCAAAAGGGGTGTCTGGGTCCAGTTCATGCGGTGCCTCAGTGGTTGTACTTTTGTCTATCAGTATCCCATACCCGTTATCAACACAGTTGACCTCTACGGGTCCTTGCCCACTGTCGAAGTACCAAAAATTAACATTGACCCCGTTCTCATATCCGGGTCTTCCGTCAGATGGTCGAGTAGTTGTCTTAAGCCTCGGTATAGTTACGATTGGGTAGCCGAGATCGTCTACCGTTCCGCCTATAAGGCCAGAGTTTTGTAGGTAAGGGTCTTCCGCGTACCCCGTAGTAGAAAACCAACGCTCTGTTGCAAGAATTTGTTTTGTATATTGCGTGTACAGCGCCCCAGCATCTGTGGACTCGAAGAGTGTGGAATTGACCAAGAAGCCATTCTCAGGTGCTCCAGACTCAGGTCCAGAAATAGTCGCAGAAGACTGCTCATCGACCTCAAAAGTATCAGAAGCAGCACCGCCCTCAATAATGAAAGGTTTGGTGTCTCCCACCATTTCAGCGCGTGTACCCGGAAGGGTAGTCACAGAGCCTTCATACTTTGGGATGGTTACGTCTCTCTTCTTAGAAGATCTCCGACTGAGCAAAGAATTTAGTACAACAGAATCAAGGATCGCAGCAGATAAGTCAGAACTTCCCACATGCGACTGAAGTGTCTTGGTGGCCAACTTTGCTTGGTTCTCAAGTGATAATGGCTCTAACTCAGCGGCGGTGTACTCATCGAGTGCCCCATGAAACCGTGGTATTTCCTCTAATAGGACCCCAATCAGAAAGTTAGTCTCTTCCGCTAATGCCAGTGATTGCTCTTTGGCGTACGAAGGACTAATGCCCGCATTGTGGAATCCGTCTTCGCCTACACTACTACTTACTAGTGCTTCAGTTACTCTAGAAAACTCCTGTAGAAGGAGTTGTTTCCGACCCTCATCAGCAACCTCTAGCTCATCACTTATCGCAATAAGCCTGTCTAATTTAGTGGTGTCAGGTTTGGGGTCTGTTTGTCTGGATACAGGTGCGTATCGAATAAGCAGGTCGATATTGGATAAGATCTTTGAGCAGATAATAATGTGTCTGTTAGCAAAGAGCTTCAGGAGAGCGTATATAGCGTCAACATCTGAGTTGAGGGACCTAAAGACAAGATCCTGAACACCGCTAACAAGGTCAACGGCTGACTGATTCTTGTTTCGGTCCAGTACCGCAGCACCAGCTTGAAGGGCTTCCGACCTCGCTAATACTTCTTCTTCGGTATAACTGTTGCTACCACTCATCCCCGAACTCCATACCTCTAAGTCGCCTAGCGTCTTCTTCTGATATACTAGTAACTTTAGAGCGTACGAGGTCTGGTGATAAGCCTAGAATATCGCATACGATATTAAACGAACAGATATGATCTTCACTGTGATCGTGAAAAAGCCATTGTCCTGCATCTGCTCCTATCTTCCGCAATTTCAAGCTCTCATGTTCGTGGTATAGCACCCAATCAACCGCCGCACGCCTAACAACAGCAGCCCATAAGCGAAGGTACCAAGGCACTCCTGCCCCGGCATTGCCCCTCTCAATATCCCATAAAGCATCACGTGACGACAACACTCAAGGCCCCCCGAAGCACCGGCTGGGGAGACATGGTTATACCCATATCCTCATCTGGAGCTTCTTGGGCGACTAAGAGTGTTGCGATTCCGACGCCTACAGCTGAAATCGTGAGAGTGTTACTGTCTGTAATTAAGTTTACTATAGTCCCACCTACATCATCAGACGTAAGCGTCACAGCGACAAGACCCTCCACTCTCAAGCCGCTCCGATGAACGGTTTCCATTGAGAGTACTGCTTCTTGTCCCAACCCTAGGTTTACCACTGGTAGGTCTAGGGGAACTAATAATGAATCCGTGTTCGTGTCTGTATACTCGACACCATCAACCACTGGAAATATTACGTCTGGTAGCGGAGAAGCAGCTAGGTCAGGAATCTCGATCTTTCTCGATAGATTCTCGTAACCCTCCATATATACTTTGTATGTCGCACCGCGTAATAAATCGACCGTGGCGTAACCTGCACTATCTGTGCGTATAACTAATGACTTTGGGATAATAGCATTTGTTGTGTTGGTCCCTGAATAGTATGCAAGTTCCGGTAAGTCATCTTCCGAAAAATGAATACTAAGCTGATCCACCGGTCTCCCGTATGAATCCATAAAGGTTCCCGAACAACGACAAAAGTGATCGTCTGTCGCTGTCGGTAAAGCTGAGACATCAATAAGTACGTCAAACACCTGCGGGTCAGTTACTGCGTCTACAACCGCAGAGTGCAGATTGCCCTCTATGACAGACGCGGCTCCTAACGGAGGTGTGACTCTAATTTCATAAGTTGCAGCAGGATGATCGCCCAAATCCACGCTACCTGCGGGGTTTGGTCCTGCTCCCGTGGTCCCAGTAGCAATCGCAACACCGCCGCCAGAGGGATGTAGGGATACAACAACGCCATCTACCATGGCGCTCCCCGGATCCCCAAAAGGGGTTGTTCTACAATGTACTAAGACTGTTGGCATTTTCTATCCGACTACCTTGATTTACTAAGCGTAGTTAAGTAGCTACCACCTCGGGAAGGTCCCATGGTGTTTTGTGATTGGGGGCCAGCTTTCCAGGCGTTATAGCTATTTTTCGCCATCTTTCCGCCGTAATACATGCTCGCAGCGCCAGCGCCTGTCATACCGACTCGACCAGCCTTGCCCCAGCCACCCAGACTTTTCCAGGGGCTAGACTTGAAGCTCATGCCTCCAAGAGATCTATTCCAGGGCATGCTTCCGCTGACAGCCGAACGTGCTCGATTACTAAAGCCTGCGCGAGCAGTTTGTGCAGCTTGTTGGGCTCGTCCAAGGCTCTGTCGCTCCAACATTCCTTTGGCACCTCGCTGTGCGTAGGTCAGCCCTTTGTACGCGCCTGTGCCCGCCTTCTGCGCTGTACTGATGCCCTTGATAGTGCGACCAGCCATGTACGCTTTACGGCCAGCATTTGCTGCGCGAGCAGCCAAGACTCCGCCCCTAACAAGTCCACCAGCAACATTTAATCCGGGGATGAACATTGTAGCGGTAAGAGCCGCATCTAATGGGTTGTCCTTGATATAGTTACCCACACTCTTAATGCCACCCCACGCCTTACGGCCCACACGTCTAGCCCACTGCCAAGCGACCTTCTCCATATAAGGGTCGATAGCAACAAGTTCTTCAGCAAAGGAACGCTGCATTCTATTTCTGGCAGCTACTTTCACCAGTGCATATCTTAACTGTTGATTATCCATTTTTTACCTCTTCGCTGGGAAGGCCTGTTCCCCATCTTATAGGCCAAATACTTTTCGATAATAAGGCCCACCCGATTGGGGTCGAACTATCATACTTTGTTAATACATCTTCGCAAGCTTCCCGTAAGCAACTAAACTCCTCAGAAGGACCCCAGTTGCCAATGTGGAAGTAAGAACCTGACTCAGACTGACAAAGACACATGGCGTGACCCATCAATTTACTATCACTCTCCCACGAAAAAATCCATATTACTGGGTTATATCTTTCTTGGATTGAGTTTGCGGCCCACACGCTAAAGTCATCACAGTCCAGAGATCCTTTAGGTTGAGTGTTACCGCTTTCTAACTCAGAAATGGCGTACTGCACCCAACCCGGTGACCCCACAGAGTCCCATAGCTCCTTCACCCCATCCTTGGTCCAAGTGAGAAGCTCCATCTTTTTTGAGGCCTCTTCCGTGGTTAAGTAGGGTCCAACAGCCATGCTCTTATACTTGTGATGCCAAATGAACCGGTAAACACGGCTCCAAATACACCACCAGTATATTGCTACGACGTAGAATTTCTTTGCGAACCAAGCCTTCATTAAACCACCTGATTACCGACAATTACACCGGCCTTAGGTGCTTTTACCTTTGTCCCGTCTGTTACTCTCTTGGACTTCGCCAAAGCCGTTCTTGCCAAGGCAGACCCGGCTGCGGGTGCACCTGCTCCGCGTCTACCTCTCGTGCTCTTTAGGCCCTCATCTAGTTTGAACTGCCTTCTCACAGCCGAGGCGGATTGCTGTCCCTTGGCGTCTCTAAGAGCTTTACCGAGACGAGACTTCTCATCAAGCTTCTTGATGTCCTTGCGGTCCTGTTTTAGCTGTTTTAGCTGTTTCGCTGTCCTAGAGCCTTTAGTTGCTCCTGTCATAATATCCAAGTAGCTTCCGCCTCGGACTCCTGAGGACATGAGACCGCCTTTACCTTTAATCAAAGCAGAGGCTCCAGTATAACCTTTGTCGATTGCTTTTTTACCGGGACCCATCATGGACGCGGCTGCTGCGGGTATAGAGGAGAAACTAGCTCCAAGCGCGGCACCGCCGAGACCCATGTCTAAGCGTCTCGGGTCTACTAATGTTTCCCCAACGCTTTTCAAGGAATCCCACTTGCCTGGGTTTAGTGCGTAGCTTCCTCCGTAACCAGCAAGACCACCCTTGGCCCCGTAAGACATAAGCTTCTTACCTGAGCGAGCCAAATATCCCCCGGTTTGTGTCCAAGGCTTGTGAAGCTCATACCCCTTAGGGGCTCGGCCCTTAGCGAAAAATCCTCTAGGCCCCTTGATGAGTTGCCCAGTTTCCTTGTGTTTGTAAATGTTGCTCAGCCCACTGCCTCGCCCAAACAATTTTTGACGTACGCCCTCGCGCACAGGCTCGGTCCATCGGGCTGACCCCTTTGGAACGCTCGTTAAGGCTTCGCGTGTAAACGGTTGCATGGTCCTTGGGTCGATAAGCTTAGATGCCGCTCCACCCAGATCATCAGCTGCCTGTGGGGCTGCACGAGTAGCTCCGCTACGGGTTACCGCAGCCCTCGCTGCTGCACCGCCAGAACGAAGAGCGTTCCATCCAGCCAGTCCTGCTCTAGCCAACCAAGGCCAGACAGCTTCCTTCTCCATCAGAGCCAGCTTTTGCATCCCGGTCATTGGTACTAATGCAGAACCGACCTTAGGCATACCTGATCCCATACCACCCACTTGTTTAGCAGCAGCAACCCCTACAGGTTGCTTCTGTTGACGAGAGGCATTGGCAGTAAAACGCTTGATCAGCGATTTTCGCATAGCGCCTGCGGCCCAACCAGTCTGCATTTGTGCATTGTTAGACCCACCCTGGGTCGCGCCACCTGTAGGGTTAAGTGGTCCTGGCTCTGGAGCAGGAGCACCTGCTTGGCCACCAACGGCTGGTGCGGCTGCGATCTTTGCTGTGTACCGAAGAATCTCTAGAGCAGCGCCCTTATCAAAGTCTGTATTACGCATTATAAAGTCCTCTTGGGTGCTGCCACGATATTGGGAGTTAAAATATCAAACGGGTCATCTGCACCAGATAGTATTGTCAGTAAATTGGTCGGCCCTTCGCTACTAGGCACAGTAATCCTGCGTCTGAGTGATAGCGGGGCGATAGATACTTCTACCTGTATCCCCTGCACTAAAGAGAACTCAACGTACCCGTTAGAATCAGTCTTATAAGTTCTCTGCGAGTCGAAAACGCCAGTCCCAGAAAATAATTCTGGTCGGTGCACTAGTCCGACATGAACTGTCGCATTCCTCACTGGTGTCCCGTCCATATGGTAAAGCTGTGCGAACAATGTGCACATGTCTGCGGGCGCGGCAGAGGCAGTTACTGTGGGAGAAAACTCCTCAGTTATTAGTTGAAATGCCTGCGTATCTGTCCCTACAGAAGGATCTGGAAGTGAGTCTTGTCCCGGAATACCTTTGAACTTTACTGGGCTTAGAAGGCTGTCTGCCTCCAAGGTGCTCGAAACCTCTACTGTCATTTCAAAGTTATTGGTTGTGTAGACAACCCCAGCCTTGGTTAAAGAGAAAACATACTTCCCTGGTGGCACTTCTAAACGTAAAAAGCCGGTAACATCAGTGACACCCTGCGTTATCTGCACACCAGCTTCAGAACTTACGGTTACTGTGGTTCCTATGTGCGGCCCGGTATTCGGAGCAGAAAGCTTCCCAACAGTAATTAAGATAGTCTCTTTGCCTACTGCGGGAGTAATCAAGTAATCAGTTACGTAAGCTTGTACATTGTTATTGAACCAAACAATGAAGACTTCCTGCGCGGTGTTAAACGTCAGGTCCTGGAGTACGTACCCACCATAGGCAGCAGAGTAAAATGCCTGCACAGAGGTTCCGTCTGAGCCGAGAGGAATAATATTTCCTCCCTGTGAGCCAAACCCTGTGATGCCTAGCTTCGCCAAGAGACTAGCCGTCCCTGCTTGGAGATCTAATTGGCTAGAGTCTCCTACTGCCCCTGCTGTCGCATTAAATACCAAATTATTCGTGGACGACTCTTGATCAAGAGTAATACGGTCGCCTGCTGCACCGTCAGTAATCGTTGTCTCAACAAGAACCTTTAGCTCAACAAAGGTAACGGACTCGCTGCTCAACACATTGTTTGCTGCTGGGGGAGAAACGTCAGTAGCCTCTGAGAGGCCGGTAATAGCGGAGAAATTGCCCTGCATATTACTAAGTGTAATTGTAGAACTTGAGCCTAAGCTGTCAGTTACAATCTCAATCTCACCAGCAGCGTCACGGGCGTATGCACCTTTTAACTGTGCGTTAAGAGCCGCAAGGTACGCAGCCTGATTGTTTGCTACACCATCTAGGTCAATACTTCGTACTGTGCCCCCGTCAATGCTGTAGTCCGCTGTATCCCCAAGTGCGCCTGCTGCGTACGTTGCCATAGTTCCTGTGGCTACCGCAGGAGCACATAAAAAAGTAAGGGTCTGCGGTCCTGTCGCGTTCGTGTCCGGGAGGACTTGGAATGTCAAAAAGTCTCCATCATCAACGGAGAAAGTTGTTACTGATTGGCCCCCAGTAAACGACGCGTACGTCTTGTCCGCAAGGGATACGCCAGAGCCGTTGTAGAGATGCGCAGTAATAATCTCGTTGGGACCGCCAACTATATTATCCTCTAATACAACGTCTACTTCATCCCCGATTGCAAAATCAGAGATTGGGTTCTGCCCCACGTCTAGCGTGCCATGCAAAACAACAGAGTCATTATACTTGTAGAATACGTTATGCTGCCCCAGGGTAAGCGGGGTGTAGGGGTCACTTAGGAAAAGATTCGGGGCTTCGATGACTTGAGAAAAACTAAGCACAGCCACTTCCGAACCAGTAGCATCTAACACCTGCGCCTCTAATAACCCGAGGTCAACTACTACTGATTGGCTATCGAAGAACGGTAGTGTCCTTGCTTTTTGTATCTGTGCTTTCATCTATTGGCCCACCTTACTCAACTCTTTGGCTCGGAGATGCCAATCAGTTTTTTAACGTTGTCTATTACCACAACGCTATCATACCGCTTTTCCTTCTTCTCTGGACTACCTAGGCTACTTTCAAGCACCGACTTTAAGAAAGTTCTTTCCGTTACCAAGCGGAGCTTCTCCGCTGTAACGTACTCCTTCACTTGATCCCTTAGTTTCTCTAGGACCTCTTTCTTATCTTCGGGCTTGTCAATAACACTCTCGATAGCCATGCCAGTGTCTCCTTAGTCTTTGAGCAACGCATAGCCACCAAGTCCAAGTGCCGCAGGAACAGCTACCGCTTTGGCGGTGTCCATCATCTTTTTACGCTTGGCCCAGTTAGAGGCGAGTCTAGTCGCTCCACCAAGAAGCGCCGCAGCACCACCACCCTCTAATGCGGCCTTAGCCACTTCGGGTCCGTAAGCTTTTAAGTAGTCCATCGGAGCATCTGCAAACGATTTGCCTGATCTCTTCAGTGCGCGAGCTTTCCGAAGAAACTCAACCTCTTGGGCTGATCTATCGAAGGCACCCGGCACGAAATCCTTGCCCTCTTTCTTGGCCTGCTCCTTGGCAATGCGGTTCGTGTTGTATTTCTTTCCTAGAGCCTTACGTGCAGCTAGTCCTTCGGCCCCCTCACCAGCAAGAGTACGTAACTGGCGAAGTCTGTTAAGACCCATACCAAGACCACCAACGCCGCCAGCGCCCGCTGCGGTTCTACCCACGCCTCCCCATAAACTAAATGGGTTTTTGAAGGCTTGCTTCTCCATCCGATCACCGTAAGTGTTTTCGTAGAGAACAGCCGATGCCTGGGCAAGCCCACTATGCACGTAATGTGCAGAACTCTTTTTTGCCATGAACGGCGCTGTAGGTGCAGCGAGGGGTGCAGCGAGGGGTGCAGCGGGAGGTCTTCGGGCCATTGAGCCCATCCCGAACGGTTGCCTACGGGGTTTAGGTGCCCTAAGTGCCCCTGGGCCCATCTGCTTCATATTGTTGATGGCCTTTGCCACGTTCGGTGAGGGTTTGCGAGCGGGCGCGGCTCCGTACTGGCCCAGAACCGCAACCTTCTCAAGCATTGAGGCTACGCCTGCCGCTTTTTCCATACTCTTCATCGAGGTATCTAATCGTTTTAAGTTGTCCATCATTTACTCCGTAAGATGCCTCTGAAGTTTCTTTTTAATAGTGTTCTTCAGGCGACTAACTTGGTAATCGGGAATTTTCATTGCACGAGCAATAGTTCCCGTAGAGGACGTTTGAGGTTTGCCGTGTCCGGTCAAATACTCATATACCTCTCGTTCATTACCCGTTAGTTCATACTTAAATAGGCGCAAAACCTCTTCAGATTTTGAAGGTGTTAACGCATACGGGTCCTCTTCGAACCCTTGAGAGAGCAAGTCGTTCCGTAGCTCGGCTTCCATCCTTCCGGTTTCAGCCATTGACCACCCGAGTCGCTCAGAAATTTCTTTAGTCAGAGGTGTCCTACCAAGATCTTCGGTAAGTTCATCTCTGGCAGTTGTGAACAACTTGATCTTATAAACCCGATTCTCGGGGATACGACCAATATTCTGGTTCTCAACAATAAATCGTTTGGCCTTGTCTAAATAACGAAAGACATAGGTACCGAGAGACCCCTTAGAGGGATCATATGAGCGTAAGGCATCTACAAAGCGTAGCTGAAACTCTGACTCAATAGCTGAGTCGGGAATCATCTTTACCTTACCCTTGTAGACATTGACCTTAGACCTGATCATTGGACGGAAGCTTTTGAGGAGAGGTCGGAGGTCTTCCGGCCTCTCCCCATTGGCTTTCCAATTATTCCACATCGCAAGCTCTCGACTCTTCTTATCATCTAAGTTGTCTAGAGCATTGAATGTGGCAAGGTTAGTCTCCGTGGCTTCCTCAGCATCCCTGGTGTGCTGTTTTACGGATACAACTTTCCCATTAGTTCGCCGTGGGTGTGCTCTTACTTGAGTACTCCCTGCGTACTTGAGAAATTCGGATACTGGATCAGCCACGGACAACATACCTTTAGTCTAATGCTTTACCGATGCCATACGCGGTACCACCACCGATGAGACCTTGTCCCATTGGGCTTTTAGCACCTCGCCAAGCGGCCTTACCAGTTGCTTTTGCACCACGACCAGCAGCCTGCGCTCCCAAAGTACCGTAGTACTTGCCTTGGAATCCTCGCCACTTAGCCTGATCGCCTACGGCCTTACCAGCACGCTGCAAAGCTCCACCGGCCTGACGCATCTTAGCCTTAGTAGCGCTAGCGCCTGCTTGACCCATTGCTTTGGTCTTAGCAGCACCAGCCTGTGCGCCACCCTTAGTTGCCTGCCAAGCCTTACTGACTCTAGCTGCACCAGCCTGCCCTGCGGAACGAGCCTTCAAGGCAGCAGCGAGACCAGCTTTACGAGTCGCAGCTAAACCTGCAACAGCCTTTGCTCGGCCTGCGGCCATGGCTTTTCCACCAGCAGCCATGCCTCGTTGAGCCAGTGCGCTGGTGCCTCTTCCAAGACCCTTCCAAGCAGCAAGCTCGGCTCTACCGGCGCGTCCTGCACCGCTAGCAATAGCTTTACCAGCACGGCCAGCGAGTGCACCTGCACCACGAGCACCACGGCCAAGAGCCATAAGACCCGCAAGCGAAGCCTGCTTGTCCATGCCATGCGACGACTGCCGCAGGACTAATTCAAGATTGTGTTTACGATTTGGTTCTAACATTGTTTCTAACCCCTTTTGGTTAATATAGATTATTTGTTGGAGAGAAGTGCTCCTAAACCAGCAGCGCCAGCCGCCACACCGCCCCCAACCATGAGGGGCTTTTTGTGCTTCTTAAGCACGGAAGTCAATTTTGACTTAGGTAGCAGTCCTTTAGCTGCTGATCGAGATTTTAGCACCTTTGCTAATAAAGCGGCACCACCCACACCAGCGGCAGCACCTCCGATAATCTTCTTATGCTTTTTTAAGACCTCCAACAAGGACTTAAGCCTTGCGGATTTTGCGCCTTCCGAAGCGACTGTCTTCAGGGCGCTGCTTTTAGCGGCTAATTTAACCCGCAAAAGCTCTTTAGTATTACTGTTCATACACATACTCCCTTATCTAGTCACTACGGCCTGTATTATGCAACAATATGTCATGACAACATAGACCTTACCTTGATGCAGCAACAATCTTTTTCAATGAGATTCCTTTGGTGACCAACAATACTCTCTTGTTAGCACCTACTCCGAAAGTCTCCTCTACCACATCATCGTTATTCCCCAAACTGATTGTATCCGAAGATACCTCATCTGTAGAACCATGGCTAATAGGCATTTTCGTCGGTTTCATAGCTTTGGCTAAGAGGTCAACTTTCTCATTATCATCGGTAATACTGTTATCTTCCATGTTGTGTAGCCTTACTCAGAGGATTTAGGGGGTTTGTGATCATACCCTTTTAGTTCTGCTCGCTTCTTTTCGCCAGCATCGTCGTCCATTTCTTCAACCAGACTGCCCCCGACATCTCGGAACCCTTGTTTTCTTAACCCAGCCAAGTACTTTCGCACACGATTATAGCGGTGCCACCTGGGGTCTATATCTTTATCGAGATCTCTAGGGTTCATTGGGTCCTTTGCCAGTACCGGCAAAATCGTTGGGACAATCTCTTTTCCTTCCCAATCATTCATCTGCGTATAAGGGCCAAACGCATCTCCATGGAAGCCCCGAGTAGGTATTCCTTGGCGATAATCGTCGTCCACAAACGCCTGTTGGTCGTATACTTTAGGGGCGAAGCCTGGGTTCATATTACCCATGACTTCTACCATGTTAGCGTATTTTCTATCAATATAACCATCGATGAATAAATCAGTCGCTGCCCCTATCTCTTTTAGGGCTAACCATGTATCCGCAAGCTGGTCCGCAGCAGCCTCAGTTGTTTTCGCTGCTTGGGTAAGGTCTTCGGGGATGCGTAACTCAGTGTACTCAACCCCGCCGCCTCTATCGATTCCTGAGTCGGGCATCTTGAAAGGAACGGAAACAGTGGCGATACCACTCTCATTGCCACTAATCTCCGCGCCAGTGGTTACGCTGCGGGTAACAGGCTTTGGTTTATCTGCCCCAGGCCGGAACATGATCGGTGGGTTGTCCAGCACAGACTCGCACCCATACATGGGCATGTAGTACTTGGTACCGATGCTGCCTGGATGATAGATCGGAGAAAGCCAGGGTGGCATAAGGGTTGATTCAAAAGTAAAGCTAACCTTGCCTACAGCGGGATAGGATACATACCGATAAACATCGACCTCAACGGCATTGTAGCCAGACCCGTCTATGGCTGAAGCGTTTGGTTTTCCGTCAGCGCCAAGCAGTACGCGTGTTCCAGCGTTGTCATCCCCTTGGGGGGCTTTATTCGAGAAGTTATAATTACTGCCTGTTTTACGGGCTTTAATTAGATATCGTCGGCCCTTCTTATACTCATTAGGACCTAAGACACGATTTGCTGCATCAGGCGATGATTGAATAACCACGCCCCCGGGAACATCTGGATTAGTATTAGTAATAAAAGCCGTGTGTGGTTTACCGTCTTTAGGCGTAACTGGCTTTTTACCATGCCGCGTGTAGGATCTCTCAGTAGTGATCTTGCCATCCTTGGTGTCACCAAATAATCCTGCGTCTTCCCTGTGCCCACGGACTTTTATCAATTGAATAAGTGTCTGTGCGCCACCAGAGACATCGATTGTATGAACGATCTCTGCGATCTGTCCGACGTAGTGCGTTCCTTTAGGTGGGGCAGAGAGATTAACCGTATCTTTGCCTCTGATCTTATCCTTGTTGTCTCCCTCGCCACCAACCGCATGAAGAATTCGACTGTCTTGCCTAACTGGATCTAACACAAGGCATGGCATCCCAGGGACAAGCTGTGGTGAATACCTAGCTGTGATCGCCATAGTCCTTGTGCCGTATCTCTGGGCAAAGAACATGTAGTTCGCCGCTCTTTGTAGATGCGGTTGTGGTGAGAACTTTGCCTCCCCTGATACAGACCCTTTGTCAAAGCCCTGCAAAGACCCCTTCTCTTCTTTCCACTTCTTCTTGGCCTCTTTCATTTCCTTCTTATGCATCTTCTTGAAAACGTCTCCGTCCCCAAGACCCATGATGCTAGGAATGATGCCCGTGTACTTCTCGTGCTTCATAACGAAGCCGCCGCCTTTTTTAACGGCCTGTGCGCAGTCTGTTACTGTAGGGCCTGCCAACATTTCCGCATTAGGTGAAAAGTAGCAATCCTTCTTGTTTCTTCCGCTCGAAGTCTTTCCATGAAGCCATAGTCGAGTAATCTCACTCATCCAATTTCGACTAAAGCGAATTGCCTGGATGTGGTCTGGAAACAAGACATTGCACCTTGGCGGGGGGCACATGTACACGTCCGGGTGGAAATAGGTAGTGTAGAGTCTGTCTCTAAGCTTTACCTGCTCTCGCTTAGGCACAACAGTTCTACCAGTAGCGGACCCAATGCCTTTCAAGTAGCACTCAAGCTTACGACGTATGTAAAAAAGGTTGTCCGAGTCGTGCTTGAGCTTGGCCATATTCTTATTTACTGCCGCGTAGTCATTTCCATGCGCGGCCTGCGCTCCCAAAAGTTGGGAGGCACGTATCCTAGCTTCCGCTAGACATTTATAGGCTTGCTGAATTCTATCCCCACGCTTTCTTAGCGTCTTGTCTCCTGTAGTGGCAGCTTTTTCATTTAGCTCCACTTTGATGGCCTGCCCCTTCAGGAAGTAAGGGTCTTTGGTAATGTCTGTAATGTCTGTTCGATCAGTTCCGCTAAGACCACCTGGGTTAGACATGATGCCTGTGCCTGTATTGGTCTCATCAAACTCTTTGTGCTTGTCAGATCTTAGTTTCCCATCTTCCGCACGTTTGTACGTGTCGTTGGCGATCTGAGAGGACTCCCCAGGCTTTCGGTCGATTGTTCGACGATCCTTAAGAGCGTCTGATGTCTGCTTATTTCCTAGAGAGTACGTCTTTTTAGCGGCCTTCTCGTCAGCACTTAGCTTCCCGTTGTGCGTAAACTTCGCCTTGCCGCTCAGAACATATTCCGTGGTAATTACCGCAGAGTCAGAAAAGTAAGGGGGTGCAAGCTGTGAGTGCCATGTGTGGTAAATCTTACCGCATAGCATGTTTATGAACTGCATAAAGGTCGCAGTGTACTTCACCTGCTTGGATACTTTTCTCAAGTAACGCTTAAACGACTTACTGTTCGTAAACGTAGCGGAAGTATCGTCGTCTGTTGACGCCCCAATCTGCCTAGTCAGTTTTAGACGTATCTCTGCCTGACTAAGAAAGTCATTACACCCATGAAACTTCTTTTTAGCATCAGGAGAGTAACAACCGGTCGCTGCCTCAAGTACGGAAAAGATACCACCCATTAACCCTGGGACATTGGGCATCGCTGAGGGCTTTGCCTGTAGTAATTTAATCAGGTCCCCAGAGCTATCAACCTTACTCTTTCCTCTGTAAAGCTGAGTCGCGCCCGAGAACACTGCTGTCTTATAGGAGTTGAACACGCTGGAACGCTTCTTACCCCAGTAGACTCGACAGTTGTCCCAGTAGGATGTGTGGTCTTGGCATGCCAGTATGATGTCGCGTCGGCCACCTATCTTTGAAAAAGAGTAGCCCATGACTTCACCGACAAATAGCAACTTCCAGTTGTGCCAGTTGTCCTTATCTCGCAACAGGGTGGCGACACCCTTTTCCTTCGCCTTAGCGAGGTCTTCACCAGACTCTTGCCAATTAGTTTTTGTGGCATCTTTGCCTCGATAAGTACCAAGCTCCCAGCGAGAATCGAAGTAGAACACATGCACAAGCGTTCTTGGGAGTAAACTATGTACCTCATCACAGCTAGGAATAGTAATCGTAGCTGTGGCAGGCTGATTCACCCCACACGAGAGCTTCAAAGAGGTAACATCTACCTCAATACCCTCCATAAACAAGCGGACATCTAGCCGCCTTGCGTGTGTAGTTGACTCCATTAATCTGTCGGGCCTTGTTGAGCGTGGTCAAAAGTCGGTGCTTTACCGCGTAGTCTAGTAGGTACTCGCTTCTCTCTATGGCCTTTCGGCTCCTCTGGAAGCTTTGGTGGTTCGGCCATCGTTGGTTGATGGACTCCCATGTCGCTCAAAAGGTACTTTAGGGTCACCTGCTGTAAGCTAAGAGTGTGCTCTAGGTTATCCATCCTCTTAGCATTATCATCAACATCCTCACTAATTTTATCTAGTGTGTCCGCCAGAGCCCGGTAGCTCCGCTTGTTCATCTGTTTGCTTTCGACGACAGCGCCATGATTTACGGAGTACCTATTTATCAAAGACGTACCTAAACCGGATAGCCCGGTAATAAGTGCTACGATTACTGCTGATGTTGTTCTATCGATCTTCATTATACCCTCTCCCCTAGAAGTCCGTAATCGGACTACTGCCAGCATCAAAGCTGCCAGCCTCGTATTGTCCCCAGGTATTATTTGAATCTGTTACGAATGAGGAGCCGGTTTGAGCGCCAGTAGCAGCGTCGTACCCACTAGTTGCGCCAAGTCCAAGTACCTGCGTGGTGCCTAGCCCCTCGTTCCCATACTGGATTACATCTTCTAGTGGCTTCATCTGCACAAGAGTCGCTGCTCCAGGCACAGCCTTGCTATATGCGGTCTCTCTTGTATCGTCACCGAGTCTGCCTGCACCTATAGAAAAGGCCATCGCGCCAAGCATTCTATCGATACTTCCAGACATGAAAGCTTCGCTCATGTTCTCCCCAAAGCCAGCAGGGGCACCAATCCAGTTTGGGTTGTTCTGCGTAGACCCTGGTCCGCCAGAACCCTGAGTCCCCCCGCCCATGGCCTGCATCTCTGCTGGTGATCTTTGCCCTGGCGCGTATCCTGAGGTATCTGTACCGGCACGACTTTTGACAGATATCCGGTCAACTACATTAGCGATAAATCCGAACCAAGCGTTGATCTCTCCACGCTGGACGCCCATGCCTTTCTCCGCTTCACCAATTCCAGCCTTGGCCCAAAACTTGAGACTATTATAGGCAAATTGGCGACCCCAATTAGTTAAAAACTGGTTGCCGATAGAGTCGCTCACAGCATAACTAAGCAACCCTTTGCCCATACCGTCGATAAGGTCTGATAAAGCCGCCCCTGTAAACCTAGAAAAGGCTTGGGCTGTTTCACTGTCGCCTGCCCACGCACTCATTGCTCTATTAACAGCACCACCAGCCTGGGTTGCTCCGTAAGGACCAATGTACTCCAGTCCATGATTACTTCTAAAGAACTGCGCCAAGTCATCCGTCTTACCTGCTGACCCTGGTCCGCCAGTGTACCCGCCACGAATTCTGGAAATACGCGCTCTCTGCTGAGCCATGAAGCCTGATTGGGCGGAAGTGTTGATGTAGTTAGTCACATAGAACGTAAACTGGAAGGTCATGGCGTTCGGACTATCAGCGGTCTCAGCCGCTGCTGCGTTGATTGGGTATCCCTCAACAACAATATCTTCCCAGCCAATGTACATTCTAGCGCCTAGCTCAATGAGCTTCGTGGCGCGAAAATATCGATCCCAGTTCTCCCAAAAAACTGCTCGCCAGTTGTAATCCAAGCTGTTCAACAGCAAACCTTGGAATTGCAAAGCTCTAGGTCTTTCACCAAAAGCATACAAGTAGGTATCGCCAAAGGTCTCTACTACCTGGGTTCTTTCCATGCGCTGCTCTCGGACTGATTGCAAAATCCAGTCTGTCCAGGCAGCTTTATTAGGAGGGTTTTTGGGTTGATCTGGTTTATCTTCTTTTGGGGGTGTGGAACCAAAGCTTAGGTTAGGCACGGGGATATCTGGGATTGCTATCCCGGTAGCAGGCCCTTTTAAGTATGTACCACCGCCAGCACCAGTCACAACGTCTTCTAGCTTTTGTTGTGTGTACTTCTCATCCTTGTCTCCGTACTTCCCGCTTCCATACTGCCCTGACAGGGATAGCTGCTCTTCTGACTTGCCTAATCCCACCCCTAACTGATTGAAAAGATAGACCGGGGTGCCGTTCTCTCTAAGTACTTGTACAAATGCATGTGTGTTGGGCTTAACTGACATCCCATTAACGGGCCTACTTACTGTAGCAATATCGTTAAGGTCCCAACCACGGGCAGTAGCTGCTTCTGCTTGGGCTTTTAATGTGTCTTTACTAGACTGCCCATACTGAGGGATGTACGCAGACACCGTATTGGCAGTCCCAATAAACGCGTCGGGTTCAATTAAAACTAACGGTGTCTTCGACATTATTTACTCCTCAGAAGTAAGCTGCATCGCCCTAAAAGCAGACCCACCTAACGATGGTCCGTCTTTGCCAAACGTATCACTGGTAATATTATCAACCGGCTCTACGGCTTGGGATACTTCCTCAGGAATATATTGTTGGTTGCGTTGGATCCCTACGCCGCCCTGAATATTTTCCATCTCATCTCGCATAGCGATGAGAGTTTTTAGATCAAGCATATCAGTTTCCGACTGTTACAAGCACAAGCATGATTGCGGCGTGTACTGAATAAGACATAAAAAGGAACTTATAGAACAGCACATCGTCTGAGCGTCTTCGGTTCATAATAAAGTCATGTTTTGAGACCATACCTATCTCCTGCATCATAATTATCGGGCACAGCGATACCGACCTCTTTCATCCTCGATTCAATCGCAGACGTAGCGGTCGAGCGCCCTTTGTTAAAGTGCTCATTCTCATGAGCGTACGCTAAAAGTTCATCAAGCTCTCCCCTGCCTAGTGCTTCTGTTAGCTCAGAAACAGTGGAGCCTGCTAACTCAGTCAACTTGATTCGCTGTTCGGTCGAAGGGGTCGTAACCTCTTCCGGGGCTACCTTATTAAGAGAGCCGCCCAAACGCGAAAAATTTCGAAGTAACGCTTTTTGAGCCGAAGCAGCCGTTGAAGCAAGGTCTGCGAGTTTCTCAGCTGTGGTCGTTTCTTCTTCAGACGCAGAAGACCTAATAGCCTCAAGATCCGCTGCTCTCTTGGCACGAGCCTCCTCAGCCTGGGCAACGTATGAGGCATTGTATGCCTCAGCGAACTTTGCTGACGCGACTTCAACCGTATCGGAACTATCCCAATCATCTCCTACCGCTGCGGCCATAAGGGCCACGCGACCAGCGGGAAGCGCCTCAGCTACCGTACTAACAGTAGTGGTGCGTTCTTCCGCTTCCGATGGCAGAGTTATCTCCCTAGGTTGGAATCCAAAAGGTGGTATGGGGGTGTTTATAATACCCTCCGCACCAAAGGACCTAAGAGTCTTTCCTGTGGAAGCTGGTTTGGCGAACCGATCACTACCGCCCGGAGTTGCCATCCTCTCAATCCTAGCAGGAGGCTCAAACCCAGCAGCGGAAAAAGCGGCACCGCGCCTTTTGGTACTGAGATCCAAGAAGTCCTGGTACTGCGACCAGTTGATTCCTAATCTGCTTTCGATGTTCTCCGCCGTAAGAGACCCTTTGTCTAAAGCCTTAGCCATCCCAGTGGTCTCTGGGCCAAAGCCTTGAGAAGCAAGGTGCGCTTGTACCTCAGGGATAAGTTGTAGGGCAGGCGCTCTACCAAAGACTAAAAACCTGTACCCGTTGGCATCAAGCTCTCCTGCATCACGCATAGTTGCGGCAACCACCGCAGTCATCTCGCGGCCACCAAGAGCTTCCCGCGCATCATCGACACCGCTGTAAGTGTCCGGGTCATTTAGTACTGCTAATGCAGTTATGCGCTCAGCCTGGAATCCGGTCTCCAGCTTTGCGGCAAGGCCTTCATCAGACTCAGATAACGTCAGTATCGTAGATACAATGCTGGACTCAAGCTCTAAACCAGAGACTTCATAGGCCGATGCAATAGCTGCTGCGTTCGGTGATGTGGACTCCGAGATAAGCGACGTGAACACCTCAGAGGCGTAAGTCAACCTCGATTCCGTCGTCAAGGTGTCACCCACTGCCGTAGCCACGGAAACTAAATTCGCAGCACTGGATACTGCACCTTCATCAATCGCCATCTCTTTGTCCTCCGATAGTTACTAAGCGTTACGCTCTTCCTGAACCTGCTTACGCAACTCTTTGCACTTAGTCGCAACCGTTTGTAGGACTTTTCGCACTCTTCCGCCAGCAGCATTGTTACCGTCTCCATGCTTGTTGGCATCAACAAGGGATTCGGCTAATACATGAATCATGTCTTCCATCTGTTTTTCTACGCTCTTCATACTATCCTCCTATTTTCGTGTTAGGCATTCGAGCAAAACCAATTAACCTAGTTTCTCTATCAAGATCGTGGGTTAATCGTTTTACGTGGGAGGGAAATCTCCCAACGTTTCCTTCTATTGTTTCTATCACACCGTGCTGATAATTCTCAATAATTCCAATGTGGCCTTGCCAAGACCCAGGCTTTCCTCGATCCCAGCATACGATATCGCCTGCTGCTGGTATCGTTACCTCAGACCCCGCTTCTTTGATATACTTGTACAGCGCTTTCGCTCCGTGACTAGTTTTGAAGGGAAGGTCAACGCCGAGACTATCCGCTGCAACCATACAGCAGTAACTAACGAAACTAGCACACCAAGCACCATCATCATCAGGATTGCCGTCGTCAGGAATTCCTTTATAGCGAGCGATATGCTCCCCAGAGTTGTTACCACCAATTTCACCATTGCCGATCTCCTTGATAGCTGTTTCTAAAGCCATGAGACCGAGATTACTTGTGGGACCACTATTACCAAACATATCTAATAATAATGACTGCTGGGTTTGTGGGCCGCAGTAACCATCAACAGACAAGCCCTTGCTTTCCTGCCAATGTTTAACGAGATGCATTATCTGCTCTTGGGTAAACAGCCCAAGCTCGATTTGGTGTTTATTATATGATTCTGCGCTCATACGTATCCTTTAAAAATTCATCCTGAATAAGTTGCCCTGCCCAGTGGGGCTAAATGGCAATACGCCTGTATTCTTTTGTCCAAAAGGGTTGAACTTTTGTCCAGCCCTAGGGGCTCTTGGAGTAGCCGGTGGCTTAGCCGGTCTTGTGATGCCTGAATTTGGGTACATGGGCGTTCTCGCCCTCATCAAACTGTTTGGCCCTGCGGCACTAGTCGCATTGGGTGACGGGGGCGTAGGCATCTTGGGGATCTTCAGCTTTAGCTTCGAGACAAGCGAAAGATTTTTACTCCAAGGGTGGGGTCCAGCCCTTACCGGAGTATGCGTTGGTCCCGTTGGTCTATTGAGTACGTTTGGTGCTGACTTACCTACCACTCTAGTTGGTTGACTGTATCCCCCAGGGGTAGTCTTGGTCCCAGATAAGGGTGGGGAAAGCATGGAGCCCTGTAGCAACTCCCCAGGACCACGCATACCAACTGGTTTAGATGAGTCCATGTACCTACTCTGCCTATTAGTAGCTACTGCTTTTGCTTTTTGGTGCTTAGCTTGGATCTTATTCTGGATCCCTGTCCCTAATGCACCACCCTTACTACCGTAATTGCCTGGAGCTTTAGGCATGTCAAATGCTTTGCCTCCGGGATGCGGCTTAGGGTTCTTAGTGCCATCCTTTACCACAGGTCTTGGGCGAGCTTTTCTTGGGGAATACGCGACCTTCTCCAACAGACCGAGGACATAATTGTCCGCAATCTTGGCTACAGCTATTTTTTCAAGCTCATCCCGCATTGACCTAAGAATAGACACGTTCATTGCAATTAACCCTTTTGCATTTTTCGGGCTAATTCAAGCAGTTTATCCTGAACACCCTTCTTACCGCCCAACTCACCACGAGTGCTTAGTGGAACCGAGATAGACCCGTCTCGCTTCATACGGTCAATCGCTTTATCTCCAAAGCGCTTTCTCCAAGCCTTCTCCATTGCGGGAGACAGCTTCGAAGCCGATGTGTCTGGCATAAAGAACGCGCCCATTGGGTTTCTTTTGCCTCGCTTCGGTTGCATATTAATAATGTCTTTCGCCCCCATCATCTTATGCAGTCTTCGTCTACCAAAGAAGCCAAGGGTTGGAGTATCTTTAATGCCCTTCTTCAAGGCTGATACGGCTAACATCTGTGGCCCCATCCCCACTAATTTTGCCTTGAGCATCGGGCTCAACGTGGACTCGCCCTTTCTAGCAGCCTTAGCCCCCAACGCAGCGGCAGCAACATTACCAGAAGCCCCAGAGAGATAAGTCGTGTAAGCCCACAACAGATCCCTTCGCGCCTTCTTGTATGTTTTTGGTGCAATACCTTTGAGCTTCTTTAGAGCCTTAAGTCCATGGTACGTGGCCAAGAATTCTTCTGCCAGTCTGGGTGCTTCCCCTGCGGCTTGAACTGCGCCATCTTGAACCATGTGTTTTCGTAGTTCTTTCTTACTTGGGGCCTTTCCAACGCCACGAGAATACCGACGATACTTGTTAATTAGTTGAGAGACCCCTGGGCCTGCTCCATAACCAAGCATCCGAAGCTTTCGAACAGTTTTGCTTGAGCCTCTTAACGTCTTTGCATGCCCAAGCTCATGTGCAAGGATAGATGCAGGCGCTCTATGAGGAGTGCCTTTTCGTACAAGAGTCTCTAGCCCTCTACCCATCATCTGTTTTAGTGCGCTCTTCGCAGCATACTTCTCTAATGCGTTCATTAAAATGTCCCCTGTATATTACCGGTAAAGTAGGGTTTTCGTTGGTTCCGACCTGCTCCTACTGGCAACCGCGCCCCAATATTACCACGAATATTCTTTGATAATCTTCCGCCCCAACCCATGTTTAAGGTGCTTGGTCGTCCACCCGACAAGGTGGTCCCAACGCTAAGTGGACCGGCTTTCACGCCTAAGTTAGTCATAGACTTCTTCGGCATTACATCTCGCCAAGTCATTCCGACCGGCGCTCCGCTTCTGGCTAAACTTCGATTGATAGAGAGACGCTGCAAGTTATCAGTTGCGCCCTGACCCCTAGCCATAATGCCTTGTAATCCCTTAGTAGGTCTTTCCATTTTGCTAAGAGAGGTCATCGGGTTGCTTGAATGAGAAGCTGTCACCTTAACGGGTGACTTAGAGTACGCCTTGCCAATCCCAGAAAGGGTGGCCCCAACAGACGAACTAACTGTTGGCTTAGCCAAAATCTTCTTAGCTATCTCGGCTAACTTGGTAGTTAGCTTTCGCTTGGACGCGTATTTCTCTAAGGCGTTCACGGTTATGACCCCTTTACCCATTTCTGGTTGTCTTTGTCTTTCGTCTTGCTTGGGCTCCACTTGACCTTATCCGCCCAATAAGCCGCACTCAAACGACCCTTGGAAATGTTCTTGCCGTGGCGGGACTTAAACGCCTTGCGTTGACCAGCGGTCTGGTTGGTCTTCACGCCCTGCTGCCCAAAGCGGATAGTCTTTACTTGGTCACCCTCTTTAGCAACAACGATGTGAGACTTAGTAGGGTGATTAGGTGTGCGCTTAGGCTTGTTGTAGCCAGAAACACCAGCACGTTCTAGCCGTGGGTCTCTCGAAGCGGCAATCTTAGCCCAAGCCTTCTTGGTCTTCTCGTCTTTAGGGACCACTCTCTCACCCTTATGCACACGAGCGTATGGCTTGCCCTTCTTGTCGGTCAAATAGCCATCCTTCTTCACGGGTCCGCCCTTGGAATAACCAGCTAGTCCGCTACCCTTCATCATCCGTTGGGTGAAATTGGAGTTCCCCATCATGGCGATTTTCAGCTTGTCACTGACAGCCTGAAGACGTTCGGCTTGACTTTTATGCATCTTGGAAGCCCCGTGAAGTTCCTTAACAATCTTCTTGAGCTTCTTCTTAGCGGCATATTTCTCTAGCGATCTCATATAGACCACCGGTCATTCTTTAGGCCTTCCTTCGTTCTCGGCGTAAGGTTTTGCCTATTGATCTGGGGTGTTGGGTAATACTCTCGGTATGGCATGGTTCCTCCGGAAGGAGTAGTCTTGCCAGTCTTACCGCCTAATCCGCCTTTGGCTTTAGGAGATTTGAGGAAAGCGCCCTTTGCTGCCTTAAGCCTATCGGTGAGACGGTTCTTGTCCCATGCTTTTTTGGCTTCCCAGCCCAGTACCCCTCCAGCAGCAGCGATTGCTGGTTTAGAGTTAACAAGCCTTGCAGCCATGCCACCCATTCTTCCGTAGTTTCTTCCAGCACGAGCAGCGAAAGTAGCCCCTCTGTTACCCCAAGTGGTAACAGGTGCTTTGATCCCAGTGCGTCCTCGCTTGAATCCCTCTTGCAAGCCTTTGCCAGCAGCCTGGGGGATTTGGCGGAGTCCAGTGGCCCCTGAGCGAACAGCAGCCTTTAGTCCTCTCCCTAATAAAGCCAAGTTTGCTGTCTTCACAGCGTCAACGCTCCCAGCCTTGCTCAACATAGTTAAGTAGGATCCTCCACGGACTTGCGAAGGGGGCGTAGGCGGCTTTATTGTTTTCGCCGCCGCGCTCAATGCCCCAGATTGCGCCTTATGTATCCAGCTACTCTTAACCTTTATTGGTTTGCCTGTGGTGTCAGGTTGTCCATTGCTTCCTTTAGGTAATTTGTATGCACCATAAGAGGACGCTTGCAGCGTGAGCGGGTGACCGCCCTGGGCGATTTTGCGTAATGCTGAATTTAGTTTCACTTTAGCTCCTGGAAAGACTGCGTCTTTGACCGGGTTTGGGTGCTCCCAGACCCTCTTCAGGGTTTTCTGGTAGCGCCCTTCTGGTTTTCTTGGTGTAGAGGATATTCCGCCACCACCTTTCATAATATCCAGGTAACTTCCCCCACGCGCCTGCCCACGTTGCGCACCACCGCTGCTCCCTTTGGAAGCTGAGGCTACCGCCCTACTTAAGATCTTTGACGTGTCTTTTGTCTCTGGGTACTTCATTGGAGCGCCAGAGTACGGGTCTAACCCTGACTGCCTAAAAATTTCGAAGTCAGACTTGGCTAGCTTCTCAAAAGCATCGTTAATATATGCTAAGTAATACTGCTTAGTACTCATTATTACCTCCTAATATCCAGAAGAAGCTGAAGCTACAGCAGCTTGTGCTTTTCCGCTAGTCCCAGTGCTCATTCGATCACCAGTTTTAATACGCATGTTAGAATCCTTCAATAGCTGATCTTTAACCAACCGGCTAAACGGTTCGAGAACTTTATTAGATGACAGCACTCGGTAAAAGCCAGCCATCTTAGACTGGTGTACCAGCAGAATATCAGGAGATACATACGCGAGGAAGCGTATATGGTGGGTTGCGGTGTCATAAGAGTAGGTCGTAAAGACCTCGTTCCTGTTCGGACCAATAGTTGTGTACTGTGCTGGTTCGCCCGAAAAAGGAGTCTGCTGAAACTGCCCCGTGCTGTTGTAGGTTTGTCGATTAACTCCATAGAAGTTAGTTACGACATCGAACTTGTTTGCGAGTGAAAACATTTATTACTCTCCTTAATTCTGTCCGGGCGGCTTCCAAGCCTTCAATTTGTCTGCCAATCCACTGAGTGCTGTTAAGACGCCCTGCACTGCTTCTTGGGCTCCTGCGCCTCCACCACCTCGGCCAGAAGTAGGATTAAGCGGAGCGAGGTTCGTTGATAGTCTTGTAATAAGCTGTTCACGCTTGGCCTTATCTCCGGCAGAGCCCGAGACAAGATCTTTACTCAGCCCTTCGACCTCCTCCTCTGTAGCAGTCTTGCCAGACTTGCGGAAGATATCCCTCGCGGTCTCATTTAGCATACTCTCCAGTCTAGTGGTTAGTTCGCCTTTACCAGAAGAGGGATCTTTTAAGTACGCTTGTTCTTGCTTAGTCAGCTTATTGAATTTGGGGTTGTGCGAGATTGAGGACAAGAACTTCATGGGAGAGTCTTTCGCCTCTTCCCACTGTTTCGTGTAATAACGAACGTTTGCGCCAACAACTGCCGCTCTACCTGTAAAGGCTGTACCACCCTTAGCCAACGAAGTAATTGCCCGATCTTTACCCTCATCGGTCATGTCATCGCCTAGGAACATCCCGGCGACTTTTTTCATTGCCTCGTTTTCATGGTCTTTAATCTTGAAGCCTGACGATGGATCGTAGCTTCCCTGACCTTTATTAAACTCCTCAAGGTGCTTAGAAAAAGCATTCTTGCTGGCGTACCCACCAGCCATCGCTGCCATTCTAGAGCCTGAGGTGGCTTGGATTGACTCATCACCAAGAGCTTTTGTACGACCACCCAAGTAGCCGATGAGCTTTTTGCCCTCTTCACTGTCCTTGACCAGGGTGTCAAAGTTGGTTCCTTGGCCCCACCCGGCCTGCGCCAAAGACTTATTGGCACCCGTGTGAAGCATCAGTTTGTCATTGAGCGCACCGGGCTCTTTCATTTTATCAATAAAGTCGCCTGCGGTCATCTGGTCACCGGACCCAAATGCGCCACCAGTCTTAGCTAACGCTGCACTAAACCCTGGGACAGAACGAAACTCATCTATGTAGGAAGACCTCTGCGAAGTAGTAAGTTGGCCTCTAGCTCTATCCGCTTTTAACCTAGAAAGAATGCCCTGATACGGAGAACCCTCCGCGCCAGATAGTGTTCTATGAATTTCTGATAATACCGCGTTGTCTGTTTCTTGAGTGCCGGTGCCCCCGTAAGGGCTTTGCAAGCCTGAGCTGTTCATGCTCAACGCTTTAGCTGTGGGTGTGCTTGAGGCCCTGACTAGTTTTGTTATCTCTTCATGCGGGGCCAACCCATCCCCCTGCTTAAAGTCAGGATTCTTCATGTTTGTGAGATGCTTTGAGAGCGTCCCCTCATCTACCCCAAGTGTCGTAGACAGTCTTGATAAGGAATCACCAGACTGGTGCCCCAAAAGTTGCTCAGCAATTCGTTTTCCTTGATCGCCACCCTTACCCAAAAGAGCTGTGATGTGAGCACCTGTTCTGTGTCCAAGCATTGTTGTTGTTCTGTCCCGAGCAGACTCAGGGTCCATTCGATATTGAGCAGATGCCTGGAATCGTTTCTTGAGGCTTCCTTGGAACATCCCTTTTCCGGACATGTATTGGTAAGCCTGGGAACTGTTCGCACCGGTCTTCTCCATGAAGACCTTCATTCTTCTCTCATCAGATACATTGCCCAGGGCAGCGATATCACCTGCCACGCTCGTGAGCCGTTGCTCTCCCCCTAAGGCATCTATCATAGCTGAGTGGTCTCCACCCATACCCGCTATGAGTTCATGGATTTTTTTCTGTCCTCCAGAGGTCAGGAATCCCTGCGTTCCACCATAGCCTTTGCCCCCATCTTCAAAGGTTCCGCCCAGTGGGGTAAGTCCTAATGCTTGAGCGGCCTCTGCATCAAGACCACCAACTGCTCCACCAACCTTGTGCCTCTCAGTGATGCTATCACCCAAAACACCTACACCTTGAAGTGATTCAATTAGTCTTGCGTTATTACCAGTAATGGCTCCTGCGGAAATTCCCGACATCCCATACTGACGCATAGCTTCAGGAGCTTGGTTGGTTATCGCATCGTAAGCCATGAGTGGTACACCTACTGCCCCCAATGCACCGCCACCCATTCGTCCTAAGAATCCACCAACTCGTAAAGCACCACCACCAAGTCTAGCTGTGCCACCAACTAGTCCGTGGCCACCCATGCCCATAAAACCAGAACCGCTACCACCAAAGAGACCAGTGTAACCAGAAGGGCCACCGCCAGTTATGCGTTGACCAATGTTACTCATCACCGCACCGGTAGCGCCAAAGATATTTCGGCCACCGCCAAAACCTCTAAACGCTGACGCAAATGCGAGCCCTGTTTGTCCAGGCTGATATTGTTCCAACCCTAGACCGCCCATGGGGAGTTCACTAAATTGGGTGCCCCCTCCTAATCCAGGAAGTTGGAATCCCATTGGTGTGAAGTCTCTTGCGAACTGCCCAGCCCAGGTAGTTGGGTTGGGGCGTCCACCAAGTTGCATGCCTGCTTGACCGCCAATTGCTTGGGTTAGTCTGTTGCTCCATTGATTAAGAGCACTAGTATTACCTGTCCAAGATAAGTTCTGAATCTGGCTAGACCATCCTCGACCTTCTGTTCTAGAGAATGCTCCCGAGCCACCTTGCCCGGTCAATTGCGTGTTAACATCCTGCACGGCATCTTGGTAATATTGAGTCATGCTTGCGCCGAGTTTTTGGAACTGCTGGCGCACCGGCTTGGTCAATTCACTAACAGCCTTGCTCATGATATCGGTGATGCCCATCATCCCACCGCTACCTTCTTTGAACCCGGCTCTCGCTTCTTCAAGCATCTTCTGTCGGAGTGGTCCGGTACTACTAGACAACATCTCCATTGCTCGATGGTCGTTTCGGGTCAGCCCGGTCATCTGTCTAATCATTGACTCGGGCGAACTGCTCCGGTTGGCCAAGCTTCGGAGAGGAGAGGCGATGGCTTGGGGTCCGAACTCAGAAATAAACTGCCCAGCTAACTCACCCCCTCGTGCGTTAAGCATGTCACGGGCCCCGGCCCCTTGAATGTTCTGGTTGTACAGTCCCTGAATTTGTTTCCAGGAGTACCCACCACCAGCAATTCGACCAGCAATGTCAGAGTCGAACTCTCCTGTGGGGGTCATCATCGCCCCTAAAACTGTTCTACCGTTCCTAGACCCTAGGAATCTCGTAGCTGCTCCTGTATATCTACCCTGCGCTGCACCAGTGATACCTTTAATGAGGTTATTACGTTCCGTATACCCATAGACACCTGCACTAACCATAGCCCCGGTAGCTGCTTGTCCCATATCAATGCCAGCGGCTTGTCCGAAGTTAGCTCCTGCTTGTGCTACTCCCATCATGCCAGCAGGAGAGATATTTGATGCTTGTCCAATTCCCTTCATGGTTCCTAAGAACCCAGCAGCCTGATCTCCTGTTATCCCCATACCACTAACAGACTGCATTGCCTGTTGTGCTTGTTGTAATGAGGTATTCATCACAGTGGCTACTTGACGAACGTTGCTCATTAATTTGTTAAAGGACTGGGAAAATTGTGTGAGTGTACTTGTGTCAATCGCTCCGCTATGAACACCTTGTTGCATTACAGAGGTAATCTCGCGAAGATTCCCCATACCCATACGAGCTTGCGACTCTACTTGAGCAGACATCATGCCTAGCCCTTGAGAGTTCATGCCCGGGAACATCTGTCCCATTTGGGAATTAAGCATCCCGCGATTTTGTGCACCCGCAACCATGTGGTTGGTAGCCCAACTACCCATGGCACCCATACCCATGTATGCGCCCATTGCTGCGCCACCCATTCCGATGGCACCTGCTAATCCTTGTCGGGCGAATCCTTGACCACCCATATGCATGGACATGGTAAACGGGTCGAGTTGTCGTGGACCGAAACCGAACATGGACATCATGCCCAGTCCGCCCATAGCCATACCCGGCATACGAGCCATCCCACCGCCTACACTACCGGCATGAAGACCCATCTGTGCTTGGTGGGTAGACTGTCTTGGGTCATTTACACCCATTCCACCATGACTCTGGTAACCGTACTGCGCGGAAACCGCATGAGCATACGCGGCTGAGGCACTAAACATCCCTACCTGGGACTGAATAATGCCGCTGATCTCGGTACTACTAATTGGCATGTGTTATCTCCTAGCCCGCAAGCTTAATGGCAAGTCTCCTACCGGGAGGAGTGTCTGATGGTCTATACACAGTCTTAACAACATGCCTAGATTCCTTCTTGCCAACATCACCGATTATGGCGTGGCCGCGCCCGGGCCATGTGTAATGGTACGTCATTCCTTTACGCAGTCGCAGCTTCATCAAAGATTTACGTAGCCTATTGATCTCGTCTTGAGATACTTGCGAACGCTCATTGGCACGTTGTTCCACATGCCCAATCCTGGCCCTCGCTGTCTTCTTCTTTGCTCGATCAAGGATTGCCCGCTTCATTGCAGACAATTGCTTTGGGCTCATCTTATCCAAACAAGACTTACCGGTTAGCTGCTTAGACCAGCGCTTAAACTTGGGGTCATCGTCCCAAGGTATCCCAGCCTTCGTTGCTAACCTATGTATCTCTTTTTTGCTCGCCATCCAAAGCTCCCTGCCTACCGCAGTATATGTCATTTATTAGGTATAAGCACCATGAGTTCTAATACATGGAACTCACTATGTTCAACTGCGGAGATAAACTCTCCCTTATATTAAAGGAGTCTACTATGGACTGGAAAGAAGTAGGAAAGGTTGTTTTCTTTGGCATCGTTGTTCCTGTAGCTGTGCAAGTCGCGTCACAGTTAGCAGCAGCGTGGGCTGAAGAAGCAACCCGTAAATCGAAGAATCCTATAAATATTAACCTGTAATGCTTATCGCACTACTAGTTTCCTTTGGGGTTCTTCTTATCACATGGGCACTTATTTACCCAGGTGGCCCGCTGGGATATTATCTACTTTACAGAGTGTCGAGCTTCCTCGGAAAATGCTTGGATGACAATGAGAGCGCCTTTACCCATGTAGATGGGTTTGGTGCCTTATGTGTGGTGTTTCCAAATAATATGTTTTGGATCAACCATAAAAAGAGAACACACCATTTATTATTAGAGGAACTAGCCAAGGCAGTAGCTATGCACCGGGGCTATAAGAATGGTGTGGCCAGGGTGACTGAGACGGATACGTCTTTTCGGTTCACTGGTGGTACGCGACCTTCGATTAAAAGCATTCTGTAAATCGCGACATGTGCTGGGGGCGTAGGGTTCCTGCGCTCCCGCACGCCTATGTGATCCGCAAAATTGAGCACCCTTCTTGGCATAAGAATGATGGAAAGAACAACCACCAGTCGTTTTCCTTAGGAGGGAAAAATGCTCACAGACGTAACACAACAACAACTTTCTACCGATGGCATCAAGCTCCGTGGAGGAGTGTTCCTGGACGACCAGGATCTCCTTGATGTTATCTCCCTAGCGGAGTTTGTGGAGGACCATCCTCGTGATGGCCACTACTACGTTGGGATGGATGGATGGGAAACCATTCGGAAGAATCTACCGGGCTCTAGGCAGTACCGGGGCCTTTCCGAGGATCTTCCCACTGTCCACGCCGCACTGCTATCGGATGGCCGATGGCTGCTGTGGTGCTCGAAGACGCGTTTCGCTCCCGCGTATTTCGAGGTTCGTATCCCTAAGCCAACTTCATCTGACCGGTTCGGTCTTAAGAGTTGGTAGGAGCCCCGTCCACGTATGGTGGACTCCAAACGTGCAGAGTCCTTCTCCGCACGTTTTTACTTAGTCATCGCCCCAAGTATTGTCTATCCAATCTGGTTTATCAATCTTCTCAAGCTGGATGTCTTCGTACTCAGGATGAACATCAAAGAGAACCTCTAAGATCCTCTCTTTAGGGTAAGGAGCCTGGACCACAAAAGATTGTTCTGTTCTGGTCTCTGCATTAAATACAGTGGCCCTATAAAAAAGCATCATGTTTAGATCTCTTCTGTATTATTGATATATTGATGGGCAGGCTTTCCCTTTTTAGGTGGGGGCACTGGGGTATTGATAACATTCGGGGGGAGTACCTTTCTCAACTCTTTGGGCGGTTTAAGCGCTTGGCAATCCATTGTTCGTTCCTGCTTCACCCGAAAGGCCACACCTTTATCTGCTAGCTCTTTCACGCTCTTCCCTTTGGGGTTACCTTCGGTAACCACCGCCACCCCCTGTGATACTTCAATATTTGTCCATTGGCAAATATATGTGGTTGTTTCAGGGGTGTTTTGGAGAGGTTTAGGCGGCGTACAGCAAGCAGAGCTAACTACTAATAAAATGACAAATACCTGTGGTGCTATACGCCTCATAACTAATAATACACACGGTAATAAGCTAAGTAGAAGATCTTGATTTATATTTTTATCGTGTCTGTGTATTACGCGAAATACACTGTCAGTATTGGTATAAGAACTATGCAGGGAAGTACTCTGTAACTTTGGTTAAAAGGAGAAGGACATGACTGTTCAACTATTTGAAGTGGGTGGTAGTATCCGCGACGAGATTCTCGGACTCGAAAACAAAGACCGAGACTTCGTAGGCGTCTGCCCCGAGGGGTGGGACGGTCTACTTTCTTGGGCAAACGAGACACTGGACAAAGTGTTTCTTGTAGCGCCCGAGTACTTCACTATTCGTGGCATCTTAGACAAAGAAGTGTTCGACATCGTTCTTGCTCGCAAGGATGGTGCGTACAGTGATGGAAGACGGCCCGATGAGGTGGAGCCCGGAACACTAGAGGACGATCTGGCGCGTCGAGATTTCACGATGAACGCCATTGCTCGCTCTGTAGATACGGGTGAAGTGTTTGACCCTTTCAATGGGATATCGGATGTCCGCAGTGGGGTCATCCGTTGTGTGGGCAATCACGAGAATAGGATTGAGGAAGATTCTCTAAGGATCTTACGTGCCCTGAGGTTCATGCTCACAAAGGGCCTGTCTTTGGACAGCCACCTAACAGCAATGATTCATCAGGACAGGTTGGCCTATGACTGTGACGGTTGTGAGGATTGTCCTCGCATATCCGAGCTTCTAAATAACGTAAGTCGAGAACGTGTTCGTGAGGAGATCGCGAAAATGTTTAAAGCAGACTCTTTGCTTTCAGCAAGGATCCTATTCGACGAGCGACTTGTTCACGTGGACCTTCAGACAGCAATCCTTGGGGATGACATCTGGCTGAAGCCCACAATGGAAAGAAGGTGACTTATGGACTTTAGATACATCATCGCAGCAGTTGTTGGTGTCGTTCTTTTACGAGACCTGTACGACACATACCGGAGAATCCAGGATGACAAAGAGTACGAACAAGAAACGGAAAGCGAAGAGTATTAAATCTCGAAGCTTGCCTGCTCTCGGCTTAGCCCTCCGAACGGGGGGCTTTGCTGGGAAGCACCATACCCGGGACAGAGATGTTCTTCGGGGTTCAAGCCGAAAGGCAAAACACAAGGAGCGGTTAGGAACCTATGTTGAAGACTAACCCTCCTTTTTACTAGGAGGTTTCCCATGGAAACTAGATGCACAGAAGGACTACTAGTTTTTCTAGGAATGATGGTTTTAATTATCACATATGTCTTATCACCATCTGAGCTTGGTTAATGGAGAACATAAGTCCTTGTATGGGCAGCGGATACTGCTGCTGGAAGGTTTTATGTCCTATAGGAGTAGATAGGCACGGACCACAGTCTGGTCCGTGTCCATCACTCACCTTCAAAGATGGTCGCCACTGGTGTGGTGTAGTTCTGGATGCAAAAACAGAGGAGGAGAAATCATGGCTAATCGAGACCTTGTCCGTAGGGGCGGGATGTTGCAGCGCAATGAACAGTTGGCGGAGGGAGCCGATCATAGATCGGACGAAGTACCGCTACCCAGACCGGAATTCGTCTTAGAGTTCTTAAGATCTATTATCAAAAATAATCCAAACGGAGATGTCCTTGCTCTCTCCATGATGGAGGCGGCGAGAAATACCTCCGCCACAAAAGAAGAAATCGCAATTCTCAAAGAAGCCGTAAGAGGAGAAATGCGTTCTGGGTCAATGTGGCCTAAAGGATTCTTCTCAAGCCTATGAGCCACCGACTCTGTTGGCAGGGCGGGTGTTCTCGCGCCAAGTCCTGTCAGCAGGGGCAGGATGGTGAAGGAACTACTTGCGAAATCCATAGTGCGTGGAGATCTGGCTTTATCGCTGGACTGATCGTTGGTGGTGCCCTTATCCTTGGCATCACTATTGGATTTGTGCTTGCGTGGGTATTGCATCCGTAATTAAAGTGTGCAAAATATACACGCGTTTATGGGATAAGATTATTGGAAGCTCTTAGTTAGATGCCGACTAGGATTACATCGAACATTAGTATCTTGGTTAACACCTTGCTAATTAAGAGTTTCTTTTTGAGCACGACTCGTCGTGTTCTTTCCACGTTCCGAATGCGTTTGAGGAGTACATCAAAGCAAGTAAAGACGGTAGTAACGCGACTCCTCTGGAGCGTACAAGCTACCTGACTTTTCAAACCAGAGGCTGAACCTTATGGCTAGGTCTCTATTTTAACTCTTCAAGCAAACCTTGTCGGAACATCTTTTATCGCTGCTGAATGCCGTACTGGATTACATAAGCAAAAAACGAATCTAGTACACCCCCTTGTCAGCAGCATCCTTAGAGCCTGAACTATTGTCACAATCAAAGGAGTTTCTCATGAACCCAGCAATCTTCAACACTCACACCGTCGTCAACCGCAGCGCAGAAGCCCCGGCAACTAACACTACCAATGAGGCTGGTGGTGCTGCGTACGAGCTTGAGCCCAAGGCTCAGCTTGCACAGTACGTTTGTACTGGAACCCTCAACCAAACTTTCTACGCCCATGCTGGAACACAGCTGGAGAAAGTCATCGAGCTTTGCGAGAAGGTCGAGCCTGAGTTCATTGCTCAGTGCGCGGTCTACGCTCGCACCAAGGGCCACATGAAGGACATGCCTGCTTTGCTGCTAGGTATCTTGTCCATCAGGGATACGGCTCTGTTCGCACAGATCTTTCCTCGTATCATTACGAATGGAAAGATGCTGCGGAACTTTGCTCAGGTGATCCGCTCCGGTTCTGTTGGTCGTAAGAGCTTCGGCTCTCGCGCCAAGAAGTGCATCCAGGAATGGCTTCGGTCAAGAACCCCAGAGCAGCTTCTTGTAGCTACTATTGGGAACAACCCGACGCTTGGTGACATCATCAAGATGGTCCACCCTAAGCCGGTGGACGAAGTGCAAAAGGCGATGTTCGCTTGGATCATTGGTAGGGACTTCAACATCGAAGTTCTCCCCCAAGGAATCCAAGAGTACATCTCCGGTACTCGGGTGACCGAACAGATGCTTCAGAACCTTCCTCACAGACTGCTTACAAAGTACGATCTGACGACGGAAGACTGGCGCGTCATTGCACTAAATAGTGGGTGGACTGCTAAGCGAATGAATCTCAACTCGTTCGCGAAGCACGGCGTATTCTCCTCAGAGATTGGAGACTGGACTGCTAAGGAATTGGCTTCCAGTATCCGAGATCCGAACGAGATTCGTCGGTCCAGATGCTTCCCCTACCAGTTGCTGACTACCTTTCAGAACGTGAACGATGATGTACCCACTGTCATCCGAAGCGCTCTTCAGGACGCCATGGAGGTGGCTATCGAGAATGTGCCAACCATTACTGGTAATATGGCGGTTCTCGTAGACACCTCTGGTTCTATGGGTAGTCCCGTAACTGGGTACCGAGCAGGGTCAACTACTTCGACGAGTTGCGTCGATGTGGCGGCACTGATTGCTTCGGCGTTCCTTCGTAAGAATGAAGACGGCTGCACAGTCGTCCCATTCGATACTAGGGTCCACCAAGCACGCCTCAATCCTCGCGATTCTGTGATGTCAAATGCACAGACTCTCGCGAACTTTGGTGGCGGCGGTACTGATGTATCTTGCGCCCTTCGGCACCTCAACCATGAGGGACATGAAGGTAAGTTGGTAGTCATCATTTCGGACAACGAGAGTTGGATGAATGATGATCAGTACCGCTACTACAATAGCAGTACTTCTACAGCGCAGGAGTGGGAGCATTACAAAGAGCGCAACCCTGGGGCTCGCCTCGTTTGTGTTGACATCGCACCGTACGGAAGCACTCAAGTGCCCACGGATAAGGATGTCCTCAACGTTGGTGGCTTCTCGGACTCTGTGTTTGACGTGATTGCGTCATTCGCAGGGGAGCGACCTCAATCAGATCATTGGGTATCAATGATTGAGGCTCAAGCTCAAGCCAATTAGGCTTTTCCCAGGTTGCGCTCCCGTAAGGGGGGAGAGGGGTAGATTAGGCATCGGGCCTAACCCTCTCCTCCCATGCGGTTTCTTTTTAGTACTCCGGGTAGTCCGCTGAGCGGACTGCCTAAACCCCCATTATTCTTACCTAGAGGAGGAAGCTATCGACAATAAATGGACGATGACTATTACTGATGTCATCGATAATGAGCATAAATGCGTAATAGAAATAGAACTCGATGAAGACTTTGAAAAAGGTTTCATGGAGGTCAACCAGATCAAAAAGTGGAGTAACCCCAAATTCAAAGACTTCTTCAAAAAGGTCCTCTGGCGAACACTTATGTCGCTGGAAAAAGGTGGTTACGACACAATCTATGACAAGTACACGGGAAGGCCCGTAGGGAGCCTAAAGGACGTTGCGGTAGGCGATATCATTTCCTTTTGGAAGGAAAGCGGCGGTGAGCACACAAGAGTGATTGCAGATGTGCGCCGTGGGATATTTGTTACCGAGCCCCTCTGGGAAACAGATAAGTCCCTACGAGTTAAGCATGAAAATGTTACCCGAGTAGTGCGTAAACTATAGCAGTATCGAGTGGTGCCACGCGGCTCAAAAAAGTCCGTGGTGCCACTCTTTCCACATGATAAGCATGCCAAACAGATGCCAACATAGTACTAGACTGTAGATGGCTACCAGCCCAGAAATAGTCCACCTATACCTGTCTGCTATTTTTTTATCTATGAACAATAGGCAGGCCGAAACAATGGCCACCTTAGCTATCAGGAACAGATGAGGGCCTACACCATAGATGTAAGCCATGATTGGGTTCATCTCCTCAACGCCAGCGCGGAGGAAATACAAGGTGATAACTCCATCTAAAAGGTTTAACGCATGTAGTATTGGTATCTTTAAATCAATACTAAAAAGATTAACCCAGACTCGGGATTTATTATCAAACATATCAGGTCACCAATTTTAAGTCTGCTTTTCCATCTCTCCTAAGAGGAACCATCCCGTCGCTTAAAGCGCTCCTGTGGACCTCAATTTGTTCAATGCCATAGGGGTTTTCTTCGCCGTGATCTACCGCCACGCGCACATCTGGAAAGACACGCAAAATCGTGCCAGTAGCTCCCGCTAAAATACGTAGGCTTACGAGATTCCCGAATTGGCCATCCCCCACCTGTACCTCCTTAACGAAGCGAACTCTGGTGCCTTTCTCAAACAAGTTTTGGGGCTCCTCCCCTTTTTTCCATATCTTTTCCGACATTAAGTGCTCTTTCTATTAAGAGCCCCCTTCATGCCTAAATATTACATGTGTAATAACGGTGTGAGGAATGCGCTAATATTTTATAAAAAAGGTGTTCTACGAAAAGCGGGAACCAGCGTGCATCTAGGCCATAATTTTTGGAATAAGAGCACTGCGGAAAAAAATAACCGCTAATATAAGGAGGAACATTATGGCCAGCGTTGATTGGACAAAACTGTCCGTTGCTGAACTTCTTGACCCTAAGGGCCATGGGTATACGATGTGTACCCACTGCACAGGGTATGGAAGCAGTTTGAAGGAATCTTCTTCTCGGTGTACCAAGTGCAAAGGTACAGGGTTAATTACCCAAGAAAAACGGAGAAAGAAGAATGGTAGATAAAGTAGCGGTATTCTCTACATCAGAGATATTCAGACATTGGTACCCCCGATTAGGACTACCGATTGTCGCTGAGATCGAAACCGCCGATGGTAGAACATCTAAGTTTGCATCCACTGGCTCATTAGAAAAAGCTTTGGAGGACGACTACACCATCTATGTAGTGTCAACCAGAAGCACTCTATCTGAGCACGATGAGTGGTGGTTAGAGCTTGTAGACCGAGAAAACGTGTACCTTGCCGACGCTAAATTTGAAGGTGTCGAACTTGGTGCCTGGGGCTACGAGGACGAGAACGTGGAAAAAGCAAATAGTGCTTGGATGAGGCTATACACCAAACTTGGTTTTGACTGGCCTAAAGATGGCCTTGATGGGTTTCTTGACGACTGCCCAGTGGCCCATTGGACTACTGCGCGGTCGGAGTTAAAGCTTAGGCATAGCATACGCTTGGGCAGAGACTTTGAGGTCCCGTCCCCTAGACAACTAGAACTAAAACTACAAATGGATAACGGAGAAGATCATGAGCAACAATAAAATTGGAATCGGCGGAGACATCGACTACCTAAAAGACTTGGTTGAAAGATATGGTGGTGAAGCAGAGGTAAAAACTGTTTGGGAGGGAGAGAAGAAGCGCCTGTCAGCGGTTATTCCCCCGCTAGATATGCAGGTAAACGTACGTAGGAATCCAAACAAAACTTTGGATGATAAATAATGGCTAGGAAGGTCTACCTCCTAGGCAGTGGGTCTAATAAACTACTAATAACAGGAGGTGGTCTGTATGCAGGAAGAGACAAAAAGCACGCTTTCAGACATCGAGAACTTTACTATGGCAACGGTAGCCCCATTCTTAGCGGCCTCTTTTGAAGGCCCTCTACAGTATGGATACAAAGAGTTTGATAGCCCGGATAGAAACACCACTTACCTGATGTTCTGCCACAAAGACCGTGTTCTGTTTTACGGTATCGACACCCCAAAGAAGCAGTTTGTTTTCCCAATGTTATCCAAAGAGGCTGACTGGGACGTACTCCATGAGTTATTCTCGCCATGCTTGTTTGTTAAGAAAGGTATCTTCTCAGATACAGAGCTTGAGAACCTTTGCTACGCAACAAGTGATGACGAGATTGATGAGTTGGAGTCCATTGAACCTGCTGATGGTGAGGCGGAGAACGACTTCTTTTTGCGTAACGCAATGTGGCTTCTAAACCCGGTAATTCACTAGTTCCCCCTTCCCAACATTCGGGCTAGAAGCCTTTATTAGGGCGGCTCTGTTTTGTGCAGAGTCGCCCTTCTTTTATGGCATAAGACACTTGAAGGAGGATACTGCTATGAATAAACCTATTAAATTCTCCACCTTCAAGATGATTGTGGACCTTAATGCGCTGCTATTATTTTCGGTGATACCTACTGTCGTCCTGCTACCTTTCTTTGGCTTTTCGTCAGGGACAACTTATGGAGTGGCGCTTGGTGGAGTCTTCTTACTCACGCTAATGAGTGATGAAGACTTCCGTATTGGGTATCAAGAAGGCGTTGAAGAGGAATACGAAGCCTATCTTGAGGAGGAGCAAGAAGCTCAGCCTAGTTCTGAATAGAAATGCTTACCTTCGCGGTAAGAAGTGGCGTCCCTTACAGGGGCGCTACTTTTTTACCTAAAAGAAAAGCGGGGCAACCAATAAAGGCTACCCCGCTAATCTTGGTTAGTGTGTGGGTTACTTAGCTACAGCAGCATGACTCACTGCAACAAGGTTTCTCACACGCACATTTACAACAATCCTTATCCATAATCCCTCCTTAGTTACTATCCAACAATGACCCAGCCTCTACCGGCACCAACGTAAACAAGCATCACAGAAGCCATTTTGAAATCGAGGGTAAGGTGTGGCTTACCTTCAACATGGAATCCCTGTGGATCTACGATTCGAACCTTGGCGTTCTCGGCAAGCCCGGTAGCCTTAACAGTGATTGCCATACCAATCAGGTCATGACACCCGTTAGGATCCCCAAACATTCCACCTTCTTCGGCCTCACCGATAGTGGGCGTTGGGGGTGGTGTAACACTTTCGCCGCCACCCTCAGACAAGTGGCCTTCATACTCCGCCATCGCTGCTTTGTACTTATCCATTTCCGAATTGCTGAAGCTGAAACGTCCGAACTCATACATTGGGTGCCCCTCTGCGGGCAGAGTCAACGTAAAGGTTTCATCCTTACCAAGCTCATTAATGAGGAAGTTAGTACAAAAGCAGTCAGGACCCTCAAAGCTAATGTAGTGCCCACTCTCTTCACCTGTGGTTTCTAAGATCTTCCAAGCATACAGCTGCTTACGCAGATGCTCATGGAGAAGACCTAACTCCATCCTCGCTGAAGAAACTTCCGACGAAGCGTACTGTCGAAGATTCGAACTCATCTGTGGAAGAACTGAGTCGTAAAGATTGTCCCCAAACTCATTCTGCGCTTCGACGATCCCATCAATAGAGGCGGTGAAGGAGTCCTCCATTAGCTGATCAGCATTCTTATACCCCGCTTCGATATCAGCAACCGCACTATCGTTTTGGTTCTTGTAGCTGTTGAAATCAGACAGGTGCTGCTGAGCATCTTTACGATGCGAGTCTACCGTATCCCCAAGCGCACGAATCGCGCCCTCGTTGGCAACGATAGCCTCGCTCAGATCTTTATTGAAGTTCTCAATAATCGCCTGAAGACGACTCTCAGTGCTAGATAGCTCATCGGTAATCCTCTTACCAAGTAGCTCGTCCGCCGCAAGGCGAGCGTTTCTTTCACCAGCAACAGCAGCTACACGAAGATTCCTCTCAGCGACAACAGCCTCTGAAGCTTCTGCTCGATCCGCTGCTCTCTCAGCGTCATAAGTCTCTTTCTGGACAACTGCGGCCCCAAGAAACTTAGCGACAGGAACAAACACACCTTGATCGTTTTTGATCTCGATCTGGTCTAGCTCGTCATTGTAGACACAAGTGCCCTCGCCACCATCTTCGAACTCCCAAGAAGGAGTGCCCATCTCGTCAAGTCCAGTGATCCAGGCAATCTGGCCTTCTCTATTGTAAAGAGGGTCGCCCTCTTCGACAGCAGGGTCTGTCTTGACGATGAAGCGAGCACCTTCTTGAAGATCCTCTGGTGCAAGGTCAGCAGACTTACCTACCTGCCTTTTAACAGCATCTCGCCAAGTAACCTGTAGGCTGGCAAGCTGTGCTCTAAGGCCAGCAGCCTCCTTCTCCAAGTTCTCAGCGAGAGTCTCGAATGCAGCTTCTGCGGCCTCTCTGACAGCGTCGTCGCCTGACTCAATAGCGGCCTGAAGCTCAGCTTTCTGATTCTCAAGATCAGATAGGATGCTCGCAACTGAGTTAGCATACTTACTATCTATTGCACCAAGCTCTGTCTGGTTGACCAACTGACCAACCTGACGTGCTGCGTGTTCAATAAGCTCCCACGCGGGTCTAATATTATGTGACATGATTCGCCCTCCTTTGTTTATAGCTCTACATCACTATAGTCAGCCAGCTCCCAAAAAACTCATTGAATTCAGAAGACTGGACTGGCCTATGTACAGATAATAGTCACCTCGTAACACGAGTAGAATGGGTTTATGAAATTTATTTTTACGGCTACCCATTCAGGTCGCTAACAGCATATCTCAAAATAATACGGTGCCGAAGTCCTGCAAACTAAACTAAATTTTTAGGCATAAGAGTATTGGTAAGAAGTGTCGCCAACTAATATTTTTAAGGAGTTGATTATGGCAACAGTTATTATTGGTGATGTACATGGGTGCGTCGAGGAGCTTAACCAACTTCTAGAAAAGGTTTACGATAACGTAGACGCTGTGGACGAATTTATTTTCGCAGGCGATCTCGTAGATAAGGGCCCAGGCTCTGTCGCAGTCCTTCGGTACGTCAAGGCTCTAAGTGCTCTCCACAATGTAACTATTGTGGAGGGCAACCATGAGAACAAAAACTTCAGGTTTTGGAAGAAGGTTGAGGCGGGTGATCATGAGCGTGCCATGAGTATGAAGAACTCTTCGGAGCTTTCTAAGATCATGGAGAAGGCAGACACCCCGCTCAGAAACTGGCTGCGTGACAAGGTCGTCCCTTATGCAGTCCGTCCAATGCTTGGGGTGGTCGTTGTTCATGGAGGAATCACCCCATCGGTTGAAGACCTCCCCACGGACTACACCTTGCTTGGGGGTAAAAACAAGAAGCGGGTACTACGCAGCATGTATATCCGTTATATTGACGACGAGGGAGTAATGATTCCTTTCGGTAAGGAGCGATCTGGAGACAAGTTCTGGGCTGAAAAATATGATGGTCGCTTTGGCCACGTATACTTCGGACACCAGCCTTGGATGAAAGACGGGCCTGAGTACTTTGAGTTTGCTACGGGAATCGATCTCGGCTGCGTCCATGGGGGCTACCTCTGCGCAGCCGTTGTTCGAGGACCACTGCTTGCTCATAGGGAATTCGTTACAGTCCGTGCGGGCAAGGAGTACTGCCCTCCCCTCTTGTTGGACTAACCTCCCCTCCCCGCCCAAGGCCCGTCCGGGCAAACTTAGGGGCCGCTACACTATTTGGTGTGGCGGTCCCTTCTTTTACCTATTACTCGCCTTCTTTAAATATGATCAGTAATATAATATTAATATGTTACCGTTCTATTTCAAAAAGAGCCCAAAGATGCCTAAAAAAGAAAACGGCCCCGTACCCCAAAAAACTCTAACAAAGTCAGAGGTTGAGGGGTGGCTCCGCAAGGCGAGCGTTCGAGAGTTAAATATTTTCGTAGACAAAAACGCCATCATCGTATGGCTTTGTCGTGCGTTATTAAGTGCTTGGAATGACTCGGATTCTTATAAAGGCAACCCCTGACAATCTTTGCAAAATGTAGTAGCTCCATGGGTATAAGAATTGTGCATGAAGCACACTTAATTTCCTAAGGAGGGAAGACATGAAGTTTGGAATTAGCTCTATTTGTTCCGCATTTGGTAATAACGTAATCGGTACCCGGGTTATGGGCCAGGGTGACTTTCTCGCTGTACTTGACGAAGCCGTCCAAGCACACGACTCATCCAACGACCGTGTGAAGGGTCAACACTTCGTACAACTACCTGAGTCCGCAGTGGGCATGGTGTCCGCAGGTGTTGGTCGTGTCGAAGGGCAACCTGTTGAGCACTTCGTTGTGCGAGAGCACCGTGGAGAGGTCAATGCTTATCTGCACCGAGCGCATGCCGCTGAGGCAGATGGTGTGGCCGCTGTTGTGTACACCTTGGATGCCTACAAGGCTGATCCCGAGGTAGACATGTCATCGGAAAATTTCGATGATGACGTAAGTCATGTTATCGTCGCAGTCCTGGCTTTTGCTGGTCCTCAGTCACCGCTCACTACGTGGCGCTTTGTATCCAACCTCGCTGGTGGGAACAAAGAAGCGTTGGAGTGGAACGCTGATGAGATCCGAAGTCGTGCAGAAACAATCAAGAACTACTGGTCAGAATGGCGAGTGGTTGCTGATCACTACGAGGCATAGAAAATGAAAGAACTTTTAGAGCTTTATCGAGAAGACCCTAAAACGTTTTGGCAAGAACTAGGTGGCGCTTGCCTCCTCACAGTAGGGATGTACGTCTTCACTGTGTTGATGTTCTGTATGTAAAAGTTCGGGGGAGAAATCCCCCGACTTTTTTTAGCCATCACTCAAAACTAACTTAGCTTTTATGCGTTTAAGTAGATCCGGTAAGAGCTTCTCTGCGGCCTCCACACCTGCCTTGTAGAAGGCAATTGCTTCCGAGTGTTCATAGTGGAACTGCGTAGTGTAGTCTGCCCACTTATCTGGTGCGGGGGCGTACACAATCTCCAAGTCCAGACCCGCGTCATAAACATCCTCAATGTCTTCATGAACATTAGAGGTGATAGCCGCCATGCAACCGCGAGCTACAATCTTATGGAACGGCTCTTTCTCCACCCCAGGATTATGTCCAGGGCTTGGATCATCTAGAATGATACCGATGATCAAGGGATTCCTCTTTTTAAGCTCAGGCACACCCAACACAAAATCTGCTGGGAAGTACGAGGCCAGTCCTCCATCCACCAACATGTCTTTCCCAAAACGATGTTCATCAGGGAAGACATCCTTGATGTAGTCTGGGTAGTCATTCTCGTCAAAGGGGAAGGGGGTGAAAACCGCAGGTATGCAGCAACTGCCAATACAAAACTTCTTCCAAGCTTCTGGAGACATGTCTTGGAGATTGCACACGACTTCCTTACCTTGGGTGAGGGAGAAGGCGTTCACATAACAAGGCTTACTCAAGGGCTTGGGAAAGAAGTTCGGCTTATTGATGGCTTTCTTAAAAACTTTGGGAGAGCTTATAATCCCGCCATCCTTTAGCATGTAGTACACGTGGCTTATCACGCGACAAATGCTCCCGCCGATCCTGGCGTGGCGAGACAAGTTATCCTTCTTATCAAAGATAGTAAGCTCTTTGAAGTCCACGTCGGAGGCAAGCCATGCGCTAACGATTGCCCCCGCAGAGTCCCCTGCATAAGCAGCGATCTCAATACCCTCATCCTCCAGCGCCTTCTTGATTACACCAGCAACCGCGCTCAGGTAAGGAAGCCTGCCTCCAGCACCACTCAAGACTAAACAGGTAGGTCTATCACTCAGCATCGTCCACTATCCGCAAGTTCCATGGCCAGTACCACGTCGAAATACCATCGGGGGTTTTAACATATACACGGTAAGCAAGATTATACAGATAACCACACAAGTCTGTAACAACAAACTGTTCGCCAAGAAAGTCGCCCTGAGTCACCTCAACAAGCTGCCCCACCTTGGGGTGAGAAACATCTACGCCCGAAAATCTTCCGGGGTACTTCCTAAGCTTGCGGTAATCAGCCATCCAAAACTCCTACATACAGTTGTATCAACTATATGTATTAGCGAGGAAGGCTCTAAAGTATTACTAACTAATTTTCGAACGAACTTCTAGGATATGGACTTCTGCGATTGCCAACCTTTCTCTAAAGTTATCCTGCTCTGCCATGGCCTCTTTTAGAAGGCTCTGTTGCATAACAATCATCTCTTTAAGGTTGGCAGTTTGCTCCTCGGCGCGAACGGCAGTAGCTCTCAGTTCACCAGCTAGTCCCTGTATCTTGGTCGAAAGAAACCAAATCGCAGGGATAATGGAGGCGGTTACACTGAGCACAATAGAAAGAATCTGCGCCCAATCAGATGTTCCAGACATATTCACCTCTCATGCTAATTCCTAAGAGGCGACGACGCCCCGATCTTCTTACCCTATTATAACTAACCTTGTTGCTCTGACGAAGTCGCAGAATTTTCTTTTTCCTCATTTTCAGCCATCGCCGCTTCTTGTGCTGCGCTGTACTTATCGGCTTCTTCTTTAACCTGCCAGAATGTAAGCAAGTCTTCGTTTTTCATCAAGCCTTCTTGCGCAGCCATGAATTTAGGCCAATCCATGATCTCTTTGTCAAAGCAAATCTTAAACAAAGAAAACAAATGCGTCTCTAAGCGATTGATCGCCTGACCCGCCATCTGGTAGCCCCTGAGAAGCTCGCTGATGTAGCGCTCCGCAATGACCAAGCGCTCCTCAGCAGACTGCTCTTGCTGTGCTGGGGGAAGCCCAACAAACTCCGGTGGGAGCGGACTCCTATTTGCTTGATTTACTTCCTCTGGACTTCCTGGGTGTGGATTTCCGGACTGGTGATTTACGTTTTGGTTTTCCATCTGTTGCCTCCATCGCGTTTAGCGATTTTAATGCGCCTTCTTCTGAAGACTTTAGTTTTTGTATTTCGCCCAATATGCATTCAATTGCCTCATAAGAGACTGTTGAATCAAGGCATCTAACTTCGTCACTTACCATCAATGTCTCGGGCGCACCGCCCGTATCGTTTGGGAGGTAGTCGCCAAGGTACACCTCAATGTCGCTGTATACCTCTAACTTATGTTGGGATAGTGTTATCCTAGCTAATACCTCTTCAATCTTCATTACGCCTCCAAAAGAGCCTTAAACCTCTTCACCAAATCGCCGCCGCCGACAGTATCAGTGATAATACTCTTAAGAGGGTAATAAACGCAGTCCCTATCTCTAGCCTGTTCCAAGGTTCTTGTGTACTTCTTGAAATTCATATCTGCTTGAGAATTCAACATCTCTCGTGCTTTGTGATGTAAATGATTCTCTTTAGTACGAACCATGTATACATCCGACAACCCCCCAAGAATTGTATAGAACTCTGCCATACGACCAGCAATCTTCCCAGTATCCATGTTAAATCCGTAAGAGTCTGGCAGATTCTCCCTAATCTCAATAGTGCCGCAAAGCGGGCAAATGACGGGAGAAACAAACCAGTTCTCATACAGTGCTTGATACTTGTGCGGCCACTTATGCACATCGTCCATGTTCTCTTCCCCGATTTCATCAATCGAATTCGCGGGAAGACTGAACGAGTCGCTGAACAAGCCTTTACAACCGTTGGCAGGGCAAAACTTAAGTAGCTCGTCCGCCTTACCAAACTGACCGGCCTTCTTCCAAATGTGGAAGGACCCTAGTCTATTAGATGTCTTAGGCCTAAAGACAGTGCTGACCTGAATCACATAGTCAGCCACAACGGTATTTGGATCAATTAACGACATTTATTCTTACCAAAGTTATCTAAGGGACTTAACCCGTTCCTGCATCTTATCCTCAAAGCCAGAGCCTTTAATAAAAGGAAGAGGAACTTCGATCATCCCTGGTTCATCCTTACCGGCAACTGAAGCAGACGGACTTAGGTTGGTATGGATTCCCAAAAGAAGCTGTCGAATATCCTGCACAGTCTTATCGAGTTCTTCGGACTCGAAAATAAGTACCCAGCCAAATACCACACGGCCCTTACTTAAGAAATACTTCTTACCAACAAAGGAGTACCAGCCGCCTTCATTCTCCAAGAAATCACCTAAGACCTTGAGCCAATACTCTTCGTCTAAGACGCGGCACAAGAACCTAATGTCCCCTCCGCGACTAGACGCGCTAACAACTTCAATGCAGCCACCAAGCGCCTCAAGTGTTTCTTTCATTTCAAGTTGCAGCTTCTCAAGAGATGCTGCTGGTTTCTTTGGCTTGTTTTTGCCCTGTGCCATCTTTCGACTCCTTACGTTACTATTTTGAGACCAAAATTGATCTCTGTTTTTGTGCTATTTTTAGCCTCTGCCCCCAAAAGGACCACAACGTCCTCGGCCAAAGACTCCACCTCTAAAAGATTAATACCAATAAAATTGTAGCTAGAGCTTCCATCTAAGTTTTCCTGTCTCGGTAACATTACGACCGAAGGAAGACCCACCCAATCACGAAAGTATTTAACAGACCCAACAAACAGATGGCTGGCGTACAGATTTCGTTGACCAAGAAGAATCATGGCCTCAACCAGAGCTTCTCTAGCGGACTTTGTGCTTGAGAACTCTTCTAGCTCCACCCTGGAAAGAACGACATCTGCATCGTCCTCTGGGTCGCCTATCCGCAAAGAGTCAGAGATTGCTTTATACCAAGCAACCTCAATAGGCCTACCAGTCTTTAGGCTAATTGACTGTACGTAAGGTTTAGATAAAACCCTTTTAAGTACCGTCAGTATACCCTCGACGTTAGGAGGCATATCAATCTCTTCGACCGATAGCATTAGCGAAGAGTCTTTTGCTTCGCCCGCACTGCTCATATTTGCTCCACTTTTACAGATTGCTCGGACTTGCGTCTGATGTACTCCAGATACTGGATTATAATCTCGGTCATAGTGGTGTCGTTTTTAGCTGCGTAAAGCTTCAACCACTTATGGAGATCTCCAGATATCCGAATCTGCATCATCTTTTTTTCAGACAACATAGCTTCTGATACCTCCTCTATTGATCCTAGAAAACAGATCTCTCGATCTAACGTGCCAAGGTAGCGACTCCCGTACAGGAACACCTGACACAACCATTGTCTGCTCTTTGGATTTGGTAAATTCCCAGTTATTAACTCTAATATTTCTCTCGCTGGGTACGTGGGCGGAAACCTCCCGTGACCAAAACGAAGACCCTCTCTGACCTGATTCGTCGCTTTTAGCAACTCCTTGGCCACACGAGAGTCCTTGTGCGCCTCGTCCCCCACTCCACGCTTCGCGGTTATACGAATTCTCGGTGGTTTGGTTGATCGACAACGCTTGCAAGGCTTCTCCTTGGGAGTCCGTTTTCTTCGCGGTGTACCGCATACTGCACATACCCAATACTCGTTAAAATTGCGGTGTTTCGTCAGTCTCGCCTGAGACAGCCGTCTTTTTGACATGAGCATCCCCCACGCCTAGTTGATCTGCAAACGCTCGAACATCACCTTCAGCTTGCCTAGCAGCAATAGAATCCTGCTGCATCGTGGCAATATTTTCTGGTGCCTCTGGTGCGCCTCCTGCTTCAAGATGCGAGTACAGCACTCCAGCCTGCTCGTCAGAAATAGGAAGAGCGAAATCGTTCCCGTTAGCCAGATTAAGAAGAATCAGTTCTGTTGTAGAGGTTTCTCCATCAAATAATACTGTAGACGAAACTCCGATAATTAGGAGTCCGCTGGTAATCGGTTCTTCAGTCATCTTTCACCTCGTATTTTTCCTTATTGGTCATCTGCTGCACCACAATCGGTCCTTGTCGGAATGCTTCTTCCAATAGCTCGGTTGTCTGATCCTTGTATTGACGCCCGGTCGCTTCAATGTATGGATACATGGCATGTTTATAGGACTCGAACATCTCATGTCTCTTATCAGACCCCTCTGCGTGCATAGACGCGAGTGAGAGGTAGTACCGCTGCTCCTGACGATACCGCTGAACAAGTATACAAAGAGCCTCCTGTAAGCTTCCGGGTCGGGGTGGAGATGCGATCCTGTCGTAAAACAAATTGGCTCGCGCCCAGCCTAGAGGAGACTCTACCCATTTTTTAGTTTCTCAAAGTCATCGGAGTACAGGCGGTCAACTCTGTCATTGAACCAGTGAAGGTGGATCAAAAGAAGCTCAACCAACTTCTCACCCATGTTCATGATCTTTTTGTACTTCTCATTGAACAGGTCCATGTCAATGTCGTCGCCCTTGCCGACAAGAGGAAGCTCCTTCCCGTTAACGGACTCCAACGACAACGCCAATCGCGCATAACCCATCCAACTACGAATGCCCCAGTCGGTCGTGGCTTGGTTCTCAGCGTTCCTTTCGATCCAAAAATTCTCAGATGCTAAAAGGGACCTGTACCTAGTAGTAAGCTTCCTCTCCAAGATAGGAACCGTCTGGTTAACTCGCCCTGTCAAAACAAGGTCTGAGAAATCCATAGGAGAACACTTCTTCTCAATCGCCTTTCGGATTTCTGGGTTGTCTGACGGTGTGTTCCGATAAAACACGGGGTCCGTAGAAGTGCCAATGCCTGCGAGGACCTCTTCGTCCACCTCGATCTCTTCTTTGTGGAGCTTCTCAGCTTCAACCTCTTCTTCGTGCATGGTCTGCACATCTTGCTCGTACTCGCGAAGTTGTTTCGCGAGATCCGGGCTCATAGTCGGCTTCTCTTCCTCAGCCACTACTGCTGGGGCCTCCTGCTCATCCTCAAGCCTTTTTTTGATCTTAGAAAGATCTGGTTTCATACCGCTGCTCATTGTCCCGCTTCCTCCATCACTCGGTCAAAAGGAAAGCCCGCTATGTCCCACTTTCTTTTTGTAATATGTAGGTGAGACATGTGGCCCTCAAAATTCCAAGGTTCATCGATAACTGTTGTTGAATCCGGATGCACTAATGGAATACCGAATTCCTTATATATGAAATTACTTAAATCTATACAAGTCTGTATTTGTGTTTCATACAGGCCCAAAAATGTAGGGGTGCTGTTGTGCACCTTTGCTGTCCATACAGGGCGCTCGCCCCAGCGCTTCGCATAATACTTTTGGTATTTCATGTAAACAGCATTCGAGATTTCAAATCCTAGGGAGACCTTATTCATCTTCCGGTCTCCCGCGTGCCATCCAACATGGTCTTTGAAATCAAGGTGTTGCAGAAGAGTCCCATCATTATCAATACTACCGTGACAAGATATACCACGCTTCTTAAGGATCTTATAGCAAGACTCCGCGCTAAGCGCAGCATCCCAATGCCAAACCACAGAAATAGGGTCTTTCCTTCGAGTCGAATGCCCAGCACCAATCAGCGAGTAAGCAGAATCAGGTGTGCAAGGAATGCTCTTAAACGGAACAGGCTTCAAGACACCACCAACAGTAATAAACCCTTTGGCATCTGGATAACGCTCATGCGCGATAAACTCCGCCTGGGTCTGTAAGCGTCTCCATGTATTAGGTCCGCACTTCCCGTCAACCGCTAAATCCTGTTCTCTCTGAAACTCAGCTACAGCCTCTGTGATTTCCGTAAACGTGGCACTCTCTGATAGTCCAAGGTGCTCCCTGGTCCAACCGAGTTTGGTCATACTCCTAATGTTATACTCTTCAGCAGTCATTTACTTGTTGCTCCCTTAAGCCTCTTGTCCTCGACAAACCGGCCATGTGTAGTCTTTCGGCACCCTTCACAACTGAAGGAGTCCCACCTCTGCTTTGAGGCAAAAGACAGACAAGCCTCATAGTTAACACAATCCATGTGCCTAGGTATGATATTGTCTTCTGGATAGAGCCTAAATGGCCCCACCGCGTTTTCCCGGTCGTGGCGCAAAGACCGTTCCCGGGCGACATGATCCCAAAGATTCCACTGCTCATTTGCTAGAACCATAACTCCCCCCTGAAATACTGTTCATCAGTGAGTTATATCTAACCAAAAATTCCTTCTCTGCACTAGACGGAAGTAGTGGGCAGAAAGGGTAATCTGGTTTTTTAACAAAAGGTTCTAGAAACTTAAACTCCTGCTCCAGAGCTTTCTTGTCCGCGTGACGTACTGCGTCAGGAAAAGGGTATATAAGCGAAAACCTGCCAGCTATGCACTTTTCGACAGCGGTTTCGAACTTCATATAACCGGGTAATAACTTCTTAAGCGGGCTTACAACGTCACCCAGATAAGCCTCAGCGGCGTCATGAAGCAGAGCCGTGAGCGCAAGCTTGGGGTCGTTATCCTCATTGGTCACAATGTCGGAAACCATGACGCTGTGCTCAGCAACCGAGTAGTGCTCCGTGATGTGCCCATTGAATCGGCACTGTAGAGAAAGAGCATGTGCGATGTCCTCAATGAACACCTCCTCTGGTCGAGGGTCCAAAAGGTAAAACCGGTTGCCTGTCCAGGTATGAACAAAGGGCCCGCGCTCGTTTTCAGTTGAAGAACTTTCCATACACCCAAATCCTAGTTCGCTGTGTATATACCATATCAAACATTACAGCAAACATTAACCATATTTCAGTATAAGTAAAGTGTTAGAAACCATAACCACAAACCTATAGGAGGTGAATCGTGGGATTAGACTGGTGTGTGAAGGATAAAATTATCCCTGAAATGAAAGAATCTCTGTCTTTCTCGGATGTTCAAATCGACAGGGTTAAGGCCGAACTAGAAGTTCTTTGGTTGAACTTTGCAAAGGCTTCTGGTGACCCAACATGTATGACTGTTTTTCCGAATCAAGTGTACGACGACTTTACTGGAGACGCGGCGAATAAGCCACTTCTTGAAAAGTTAGACCACTGGCTAGAGGTTCGTGGCACCTGTGTGACCTCCCCTATGGAGACGCTGGGTGCGCCAAGAATTGGCTTCGATGAAGAAGCTACTTCTTATGCAAGAGACCAATATACCGAAGCCGTAAAAACTAACGAGAAGTTGCAGGCTAAGTATCCCTCCGTTGAGGAGTACTTGGAAGCAGAAAAGGGTCTCTACGTACCCCAGCTTGTTAAGTCAGAAGGCATCGCGTCCATCTCCGGTATTTTCGTTGGCGCTGAGTCCTTTAGGGGCAAGTGTATCGCTCGCATCGAATGGCTACCAGACTATGGTTTCCTGTTCGACTGCTACGAAGATCAATCTCCGGAAGAGTTAGTAAAAATGGGTAACAGTCTTGAAGAGGCGGCAGACCGTATTGAGGCTATTACCGATAATATTAACAAGGACTTAGAGGAAGAACTAGAAGTTGTTAGAGACGCATCGAAATGGTGCAAGTTTTGGGGCAGGCACGGACACGGAATGTCTGCTTGGTACTAGGAGGTACTTATTTATGGAAGCTATAGAAGAGGAGGTAGTTCTCCCCAAATTTGATCTGGGCATGCTTGTAGCTACCCCAAATTTTGTAAGTAACGCTGAACGGCTTGGGCTTAACTATAATGAGGTAGTTGCTCGGGCGCTGAGGCGTCATACGATAGGTGACTGGGGCGATTGTTGTGAGGAAGACTCTCAGACAAACGATCAGGCACTGAAAGAAGGTTCCCGCCTACTTTCCGTTTATATGATGGAGGATACAAAGTTCTGGGTAATCACTGAGTGGGATCGCTCAGTAACAACAGTTCTTATGCCTGAGGATTACTAATGGGAAACAAAAGCAGCACCTATAAAGGTGACAGCCCTGGGAAGAAGGTAGCTCGCGCCCGCCTTTGGATTAATGCAGGGATGGTAATGACCGCCTTAGACGCCAAGTACAGGGGTGCTTACGTACTTGCTGGCGAAGGTGGAGACGTGTCTACACTTAAAGCACTGTCATTCCCCCCTAATACAATCACCGCAGTCGATACAGATAAGGACTACGCGGGCTTTGTAGGGGAGCTATATCCTGGAATACAAACACTTGCTGGTGAGGCTGGTAACTGGTCTGAGGTAGCTGACTACAACGCTGCTAACTTAGACTTCTGTAATGGCATCACTTTAGAAAACATTGAGACGGCTTACAAGGTTGCGAAAAATGCATCCTCGTATCCAATGTGCTTAGGGGTAACCCTTATGAAGGGTCGAGAGGCTCTTTCCAAACCAAACTATGGTGTGAACCCAGATCTTCCGAGAGCCATGCGAAAAGAGCTTCGAAGAAGGTCACTGAAGTTTGGTGAGCAGAGTGGTGACCAACTGCTTATGCGCGGAAAGAGATTTGATCCTGCTCTATGTATTGAGCGTTCTACTAAGAGGCTTATGAATACCTGGGCTGTTACCGGATTTGCTGAGGCTATCGGTGCCGCTCGGAATGGTAAGTTGACGCCTCTGGGCCACGGAATGGTTCGTATGGATGCTTTCAGAGGGTGTTTGGATCTAATGCTCTATGAGCATGGTCTCCAAAGTCAGATCGTAAGTTGTTTGAGCTACCACTCAAAGTCTAAGCACAGCGGTGGTACCGGATTTGTATGCGGAAATTATGTAATAGTTCCCATGCAGGAAAGGGAAATGCTTCAGGCATATCTGACAATACATGCGCCAAGTCTTATGATGTTTGACAATATCCCTGGTGGCGAAAGTCGAGACGCACTTCGTAAGTTTGCACTCAGTGGGTGCAAAGGTCTTCCTTCAAAGGTGGTCGCGGAGCTTTTCGATATTCCACCGGGAACGGTTGCGGCATGGCGAGCAAACAACACTCGTGGTAGGTACGTCAACGACGAACCAAACACTGTGGGAAGCTTGGCACTTAGGCGTGGTGGTCTTCTGGTAGATGGTCATTCAAATATTCCCGGCCTAGGCAGGGTGAATATCGGTGAGGAAGGTGCTCCGATCTCACCCATGTATTCCGGTTGGGGTAACATAGTATACACTCCCGAATGGGAGCTTCGTATGGTTCGTCCTGAAGAGGGCGCAAACGATGTTGAAAACAAGGAGGTAGGTAATGCCTGCAATAACGAAGTTACTAGAAAAACGGGCTAGTCAGAAGTCGAGGCAAGTCTTCCTTACAGAAGACAACCTAAAGTCTTTCCGTGAGGCTTACGCCTCTTGTGACGGACCAATGTTTGTCTTCGAGGGACAACCTGTTCTCTGCTCATACGCTGAATATCTACTGGAGTACTTTGAAGGTGCTCCGGTATCTAAAGAAAGCACTGCAACATGGTCGTACGAGCAGGAAAACGACACTACTAACGTCTGGAAAACTTACTCTGAGGCGGTAGCTAAAGTTAAAAAGTATCGCCTACCAGAAATGGAACATGCGACAAAAGAGCCAGAGTGTTGGGAGCATATGTGTAAAGCAAGAAAGCTGAGTAAGGAAAAGGCGTATGACTGGTGGGATTTTGTGGATTCTGAGGATGACCCTTGGACCATTAAATAGAAGTAATAACAAACAAAACAAAGGGCCGGGTGGTGTGTAAAAAGCATCTCCCGGCTTTTTTACTTTAAGGATAACTACGTATGGCTAATTACTATGCAACTGCTCGAACGAGCTACACGAAAGTTAAGGACGAGGCGGTGTTCCTCCAGTGGGCCGAAACAATCCCTGATGCAGAGGTCATCACCCATGAAACAGAAGAACACGGCAAGCTATATGGATTTCTGTTTGGCCCTAACAGTGACTGTGGGAGCTTCCCGCACTGTAAGTACGACGAGGAACTCGATGAGGAGTTCGACTTAGATATCTTCGCAGAAATTCAACCCCACATCGCTGATGGCTGGTCCATCACGTTCATGGAGGTCGGTGCTGAGAAGTACAGGTATGTGGTGGGTACAGCGGCAGTAGTCACGCCCGAAGTAATCGAACATTACGACCTAAACAGGTGGGTAGAGGAAACTTTGAATGGGCTTGGCGACCCCATGAGTACGTCGTGTGAATACTAAAGGAGTAACGAATGACAGACAAAGTGTTTAACTACGAGTGCTTCGGTGAGACATTGGTTTTCGCTGAAGATCTCGGCTGGGTGGACAATCACCCAGATGCAGACGACCCAAACTACGATGGCCCTACAGCCGACGAGATTGAACAAGAAGCAATCGAGTTCATTCAGTCCAAAGGCTACAGGGTGGAGGGGTACAACTAATGTTTACAAATAAATGGGAGTCCCTGATGGAAGTCATCGTTCACCACGCCACTATTCAGGGCTGGAATGACCGGGTAACCATCGGCGTACTATGTGATTTTATTGAATCGCGAATGCGTCCACACCTCGAACAGCATGAGCGTGTAGATGAGCTTCGCAAATACCTAGAGGAAAGAGTGGCGGAAGAAAAAAGCTGGTGCGGTGGAGGGAGTGATGAAGATTGGTAATAAGAGATTAGAATGCCTAGTTGTCCAAGAATCTGACCATGGAGAATACGTGCTGATAAAACCTGTCCCCGGGCAGGTCGTGGCACACGTAGATCCCGGACCTCTTCAGGAGGAGTACGCGAGGCTTTTTGCGGCTTCCCCTGAACTGCTCAGGGCATTGCGTAGCTTGGTTCTTTGTCTAAGTGATGAACAAGACGATTACCCAGACCTTGGGTACTTCCGAATGGTTCAGCGCAGGAAGAACGCGGCTCATATAGCACTGACACCATTCGAAGGTGTTTTAGAAAAAGGAAAAGATAATGAGTCATAATATAAGAGACTACGGTCTTGTTGACAGCGAGCCAACAGGAATCCCCACAGCCAAACCAGCGCCAGAGGAGCTTCGAAAAGAAGGATGCCCTCACTGTGGTTGTAAGGAGGTTATGGAGGTGACTGTAGAAATTGAACAACCCCTATTGAAAGGCGGTGGCGGAAAGGGTACTTACTTTGGATGCCCTGCCTGCCCCTGGGCTTCGCCAATGCTTGCGGTGACAAATGGGTGATCGCTGCTACCTAAATATAAGAATACATCCAGACGACTACGCACTCGCGAAATCTATACTGGAATCAAGCACATTCCAAAATTGGCCAGATTCGATTCAAGCGTTTCGCGCTAGTGGTGCGCCAGAGTCTGGTGATTTTTGGGCCGACGAATTGTGCGTAAAAGATGGTTTGCTGGTTGTTGAAGAGTACGAGGCCAACTGGGGCTGGTATGAACAGCTAACCGAACTAGGTAAAGAGGGTTGTCGTTTCGTTGCGTACAACGGCGACGGAGACAACTACTCTTACGGTGTCACAATAGGTACCGGTATCTTAGAAAGTGAGGTGGATGGAGAAAGGATTCATAGGTTTCACGAACTAGCCTCCAACCAGGATGGGAACCCGATTGCTACGGTAAACAAGCACGGGAATATTCCCCCGGAAGTGCAAAAGTTGCTGAGACAAGCGATGCGTGATTTACGAAACATAGAACGAGAATTTTCAAAGCTAAAAAGAAAACAAGAGCCGTAAGGCTAATAACTTGGAGAAAGCATGGGACGCGAAAAATCCCGATGGCTAACCCTAGACGAATGGACTTGCCCTAACCACTTACCCTCACCGAGATTTCCAGCAAGCCTGGAGAAGTGTTGGTATTTGAATTGTGGAAGTCGGCCACCTCTTGAGGACAGACCTACCCCCAAGAACCCTGTCTGCGCATGGCAAATGTGTGATAAGGGTTTCTCGGGTGGTAGGGCGTTTTCTAGGGAGAAAAGTAAATATTGCTCTAGAGATTGTTCGAACAAGAATGCTAGAGCCAGACACAAAGATCGGAAGGGAGTAGACGATGAACGATGAGCAGGAATACCGAGATGAGATTAGAAAACTAGAGGCGGCAGTAAAGGCGCTACTATATATAGTTTCTGAGTATGTCCCGCTATCTGACCATCATAATGTGTACGGACATAAAATTGATTTTAGTCCTGAGCTAACTGCCGTCCGTGCAGCCCTTAAGCAAACTGAGACCTTTAAGGCCAGTTGGGAAGATAAAACATAGGAGGATCGTATGGTACAAGGAGATACCTTTACTGTTGTGATCACAGTAGGAGGCACGCTAACAAGCGAGCTTAAAGAAAAGCTAAACCAAGAGCACCCAGACAAAACATTCGTGAAAGCCATAGAGTCTTGTCTGACGAATGCGCTAAGTATGGGTATCCTTGAAGATATTTGTGAAGAGGTTAATATCTCCTACACAAACGTAAATGCACAATGTAATGTGTCCAAAAATCAAGTACCGTTGTCTGAAGAAATTATTACTAAGTAATGGGCCCCATACACGATAGAAAATCTTACGAGGAACTGCGAGACGCAGTTTTTTACTGGGAGAGACTCCTCCGAAAAATTTGGAGGTATATCACTCGCCCGCTTAGGAGAACTCAATGAAAAGCTGTGCAAACAGTGGCCCGCCAAATACGGGTTCCTCTGAGGCTTCTATACGCCTCGGAGATAAAAAAGGGAGTCCCGAATACCCGGACTACGAACAGTCCTTCATATTCGATACACCCCCTACTAAGCCTCAGCAATTGGCTTTGTCATAGTCCAAGTGAGGTAGGAGAGGTAAGCCATCAGTTGCTCACAAAAGTCAGCGAGCAGATCGTGATGTCTTAAGAGTTCCTTCCAGGACTTTTCATCTAATCGGATGTCGCCCTTTTCGGCGCATACAACTCTAACGATTTCGGCTTCTTCATAGTCGGACTCGTCTATGTATGGGTCTGTCTTCGTCCAATAGGGGTCATCCTTAATCGAAGTCAGACTGCACTGAACTTGCCAATCCTGTCCCGCAACTGGGAAGCTTACGTAGAAAACCATAGAGTCGTCTACCATTGTAGGGGCTCCAAAATCATACACAAATTTTATCGAAAGGATCGTGATGGACGAAGTATGCAACAAAAATAAAACAACCAACAATCTCGTAAATCATCTCATGTCTTACGAAGCTGGCGAAATGTCGGACGATGAGCAAATTAAATTTTTCCAAGAGTTAATTAATACCGGCTTAGCCTGGAGTCTCCAGGGGCACTACGGAAGAGTTGCTGCATCTATGATCGAAGCCGGTTTATGCGAAAGCAAGGAGTGAGTAACATGGGACAATACCATATAGTCGTTAATATCGACAAAGAGCAAATCTTGGACCCACATAAGTTTGGGTCTGGTCTAAAGTTGATGGAGTTCGGTAATGACGGGCAGAGTATCTTAACCGGCCTAGCCGTTTTGTTGGCAGATAGCAACGGGCGTGGTGGTGGTGACCTTAGGAGTGACAAGCCTATTGTTGGCTCTTGGGCTGGAGACCGGATTGTTATCGCAGGAGACTACGGTGACGATGGTAAGTGGATCGAAGGCGGAGAGCGAAACCTATATCAGCACGCTGACGAAAACTACGCTGACATCTCAAACGAGGTGATCGAGGCAATCGTAGAAGGTGAGGGAAGTTGGCACAGGTTGTCCAAGATTAACCTCTCCGAGCCCGGTTGGCGAAACGCCCTCGTATGAAACTCTACCACGGAACCAGTGAAACCGTAGCTCGCCTCGCCATCACGGAGGGGCTTAAAACCAGAGAAAACTCTGGGTCGAAAGGTAACTGGGAACACTCTATCGACTCCGCCCCAGACCGGGTCTACATGTCAGTTGCGTATGCTGGGTACTTCGCCTACTGCGCCACGGAGTCAGGCGAGCCCTGGGGAATTGTAGAAATAGACACTGACTTACTATTCGAAGACCTTCTACTTCCAGATGAGGATTTCTTAGAGCAAGCTAGTCAAAATGAGGATGTCCCTGAGGACTCCATATTTGATGGTCTTAGGGAGGCCCAATCATTAACAACCGTTAGCGACAGGATGAAAGCCAGAACAGCTTTCTACCGAGATAACGCGTTTATGTTTGGGCACTTGTGGAGCGACTCGATAAAGTTTTTGGGTAACTGTTGTTACTGGGCTAACGTCCCGCCAGAAGCAATATCCCGAGTCACAGTATTTGATCCAAAGTCAAACCATGACATCTACATGTCGGTAGACCCGACTATCACGTTAATGAACTACCGTTTCTGCGCACAAAAATACAAAGCGATCACAAGATGGTTGGCTGGTTACACGGACGTAGACGCGCAAGATCTAACGATGCTCTTCGGGGAGTACGCTGAGATAACGCTGCCTGATGATGTTGAGGTACCTAAAGAACTCCAAGAGCTAGTTGCACTTAAAAATAATAAGATGGCAGTGCAAGACTATTGGAGAGATGTAGTTATCCCTAACAGAGAGGGCCTAGAAGTAATCAAGCAAGGCGCTTGATACTAAAGTGTGCTCCTATTCCTGGGGCACACTTTTTTTACCTGTGTCCCGTATGACGATCTCTAGCTCAACCTCAGGACTTACCTCAATGTTTACCGTGTGTCCGTCAAGAGATTGCGTAACCACGCACGGCCCGAGGATGTGTACCTCATGAGCCAAGGTGTGGGCCTTGCTCACATTGGTCACCTGAATGCTCGGCCTGTTACTTCCCTTAACCTTCTTGTTTTCCATTAAGGCGGGCTGGTTTACGTTCACCTTTACAGGTTTAGGTCCACGTCCCTTGTCCTTATAACGGCGCTCCATTAGTCACCTGTTTCAAAAGCTATCGTTCCTGGGACATCCCCAGGAACAGTTACCCACTTATGTGGGCTTCGCTTACTTAGTTCGTTCTCGATGAACTCTTGGTGTGAGGTGTACTCCTGCCAGTTTGTCATAACCACCTCATACAAAATGCGGGGCCAGAGCTTCTCGTACTCTTCAGGAGATAGCCTCTCTTTCCCGATATCCGTGACGCCAACCTCAGTCGCGTAAGGACACCCAAGTCTAAGCCAACCCTTGTCTCTCGCGTAGTGTGTATGACCACACCAGGGAGCTAATTCCATACGGTCTTCGTATACTGAGCACTGAAATCTCCCTCGTCCAAGGTTCTCCAGTGGGCCGTCTCCAACTCGTTCGAGGTACTTGCAGTGAAGACCCTCGACAACAATATCGCGGTCATCGATGTTGACAGTAGAATGGCACCCAACACCACATCTCTCACACTTGTTTTCGTGGTCATCTGAGCTATCTCCCTGCTTAGCTATTACAGGTAATACTGGATCGAATTCCTTCTTCATGCGTCCCTCTTAGTCGGCTGGGCCATGTATAACCGCTACTAGGCCCTTTTCTTTGTCATGCAAATAAAGTGGGAGCGACTTAGGTGCGCCCACATATCCAGAGGCGGCGTGCCACCTATCTGGTCCAGATAAACTAGGTAATTGTCTTCTTGTAACTCCGTACGAAGTGTCTGTCTCTGTTTTCTCATAATGAAGATGGCCCGTATAGATAGTTCTATGGCTAGCCGACCAGTCTTCTTTCGCCTCCCGGGCCATAAGTCCTGCAAGATCTTTAGTCTTTCCGACTTTATCTCCGTGAACGAACCCAATCAAGTTTTCCCCATACCTAGTATATACCCGGGGAGTTCTAACACGATTTACTGTCACATCGATAGATGTTCGGTAATAGGCATCTAAATACAAGAGGAGCGCCAACCCAGAATGGCGATCATGATTGCCGCTCATAAGAACAAGTTCCACCGGACAGATTTGTCGAAGTCTGTTTACCCAACTAACCATAAACTCACAACCGGAAACAAGGATCTCCGCAGGGGTTCCGTCCATATCTTGGACTGTCCCTCTGGTCGTAGTCCCTTGCTGTGTGTCCATCTGGAAAAAGTCACTGCCTACAGGTACATAGAGTTTCTCTGGGGTTCCGAACTGAGCCATTCTTGAGAGTACATCATCCGTGCAAGCAAACAACCTCTTGGCAGCAATTTCTCTATCGAACTGCTCCCAGTTTTCACCAGCGTCAGAGTACTTACCCCAGTGAAAGTCACTCAGGCCAACAACGGCTGCGTAAGGACGCTTTGCGGGCTTTAGGTCTAGCTTAGGCGGAACCGCTGCTTTGGTCTCAGACAGCAAGGAAAGAAACTCTCTGAAAATCGTATCGTCAAAATTTCGCCACTGAGCGGCGTCCTTTTTTATTTCTTTCCACCGGTCGCTCTCAATCCTTCTATATATTGCAGCGCGTCGAATCTGTAGTGCTTCTTGGGCAAGGTCGTCTTCACTCCTAGTCATGATCTCTTCAGGGGTGAAAGGCTCCCGATCATGCGTTATGCCGTGAATTCTCAGGTACTTTACTAGTGTATTCCTAGGCAGCTTAAACGAGCGTGCGAGTTCGTTAACCGAGGCTGGGTTGTTGTCGTAGTTACTGTAAGCTCTGCAAATCTCTCTGTGGATAGAGCCTGGGATAGCGAGTGCATGGGGCTCCCCTGGCAGGTACGTCGTATACACGTCTGCCTCAGCATCGTACCAAACACGCTTGTCTGTGGTGTAGCTTTTAAGATCTACGGACTCCTTCTCTTCAGAAGGTTCTGCATCTTCCGGGCCTTTATCTTGCTGCACAACCCACTTGCCCCACGAGGCAAACTCCTCGTATGTAAATTCGAACCGTTCTCCATAACGTGTATGTAGCCTTCGCCAGTCCCTTTTTTGAAGCTGCGCGAGCAGGCGTGCGCCATACTTCTCGCGTAGCTCCTCCCAACGCTGATTAACTTCTGTATCGCTCAAGTGTGCCTCCAAATTTTCATCTTGAGGGGTCGTAGCCCTTTTCTATGCGGGGGAGCGTCACGCTTTTGCCGATTCACTTATCACAGCTAATAATTAGATTAGCGTCCTACCCCCCGGCAATCGCCGGGGGGAGGAACTGCTATATCTCTAAACGTTTCCTTGGCCTTCTCTACCAGCACTCCATAATTGGTTAATTGTGTCTTGGTAAGACACGTTCAATATATTTCGGTTCAACAACTCTACAGCTGTCTCTACCGCACCATCATACCCGGTACCACGTACTAGGTCGAAGACCTTGCCGTACAATGCCGTTGCAACGCCGTTGTCTCGAATGAGCCCATACTGTGTTCGAGTATCGAGACTCATGTCCGATGGGGTGTGTTCTCTGTTGATCCACATTACATCAAACTCGCCAACGCCTTGCCGCCAATGGAACCCGGTCAACCAAGCACCTTCTCCATTCAACAAAGACCCTCTATTCCAGATAATATTTGGATAGTCAGTCTTCCAGCCAAGCTTTGCTATTTCACGGAGCAACGGGTCAAAGACCTCATCTTTGTTCCGGGGCACACGGCGACAAAGAGCACGTAGGTTATTTGGTGAGTAGATGAATGGTGCTACTTGAGTATTACGAGCAACTGGGTTTAGATGTCTATTCGAAAATATAATTGAGTGTGCAGAAGTAGCAAACGCTTTTCTGGCAACATCGTAGCTATAAAGTGAGCAAAGACTATCTATGAAATTCTTTGACGTAAATGGTCCTGGGCCGGACAAAAATTTTCTGTTAACCGGAAACAATGCTCCCATGATACACCTCCTGCGTGTATGGTTCTTGTCGAATATATAAGGGGGACACTTCAAGTTGCTTATACCAATCGGACGCACAAAACTGCGTGTTTGGCGGGTATAAGAGGTTTGCGGAAACTTTATCCGTGTGCATTCTATGAGGGCTAAGAAATAGTTATAGTTACCGCCCAACAAAAGTAACGAATCCTGCCCCCCAAAAGGTGGCAAAGCAGTAATATTCAAAGGAGGTCTGCTAATGATACAATCCCCTGTTTCTTCGCCAGAAGAACGAAAAGTGCGTACTTTCTCATTAAGTAACGCGTTTATTGAGGAATACGAGGGCACCCAACCGAAGTGGGGTCCTGTGGGTTATTTCACCTACAAACGAACCTACGCCCGACCTAAGGAAGATGGTTCAACCGAAGAGTACTGGGAAACCTGTAAGCGCGTAGTTGAGGGAGTTTATAATATCCAGAAGATCCACTGTCGTCAGCTTCGACTTCCTTGGAACGAACCTAAGGCACAAAAAAGTGCGCAAGAGATGTTTCGAAGGATGTGGGGCTTTAAGTGGCTTCCTCCTGGTCGTGGTCTATGGGCCATGGGTACAGAGATGATCTTTGATAAGGGTGGCGCTGCGCTAAACAATTGCGCCTTCGTAAGCACCGAGGAGATCGACGTAGACTTCGCTGCCCCGTTCACATTCCTTATGGATATGTCCATGCTGGGTGTCGGTGTGGGTGGTGATTGCCGAGGAGCGGGCAAGGTTAAAATCCAAGTCCCTAGGATGAGTGAGAAGACCTATGTTGTGGAGGATAGTCGAGAAGGTTGGGTGGATATTGTCAGAGTTGCTCTCAACAGCTTTGTCGGAAAAGGTCATTACCCAACAAATCCAGACTACTCTCAAGTTAGAAAAAGAGGTTCCATAATCAATGGGTTTGGTGGTGTGGCCTCTGGTCCTCAACCGCTGATCGATCTGATCGATAACCTGACCGAGTTGTTAATGCCTAAGGATGGTGAGCCTTATAAGATCTCCTCAGCCATTATTGTTGATATCTTCAATATGGTAGGCAAATGTGTCGTGTCTGGAGGTATCCGAAGGACTGCTGAAATCATGTTTGGTGATCCTGACGATCACGAATTCGTGACTCTAAAGCAGGACAAGGAAAAGCTTCACAGCCACCGATGGGCTTCTAACAATTCTGTCTTCGGTACCATTGGTATGGATTACTCTGGTGTAGCAGACAGTATTGCTAAGAATGGAGAGCCTGGAGTTATCTGGCTTGACAACATGCAGCACTATCGAAGAATGAATGGTGAACGTGGTCGTTATGACATGCGTGTTATGGGAAGCAATCCCTGCTCAGAGCAAAGCTTAGAATCATTTGAGCTTTGTTGCTTAGTAGAGACATTTCCCGCGCACCATGAAGATCTTGATGACTACATCCGAACACTAAAGTTCGCGTACCTTTACGCCAAAAGCGTCACCCTGATTACAACACATGACCAGCGTACAAACGCGGTAATGATGAGGAATAGACGTATTGGTTGTTCCCAATCCGGGATTGTCCAGGCCATCAAAAAGCTGGGTCGTAGAGAGTACTTACGTTGGTGTGATGAAGGTTACGGATTCATTCGTGAACTTGATAGAACCTATAGTGATTGGCTGTGTATTCCAAGGTCCGTCAAGATGACATCTGTTAAGCCAAGCGGTACTGTGAGTCTGTTATGTGGTGCCACCCCAGGCATCCACTACCCACACTCAGAGTACTATATAAGAAACATCCGTGTGGCGAACACTTCGCCATTGGTGGCTGCTGCTAAAGCTGCTGGCTATGTTGTTGAACCAGATAGTTACGCAGACGACACCTCAGTGGTGAGCTTCCCGGTGAAGGAAGATCATTTCTCTAAAGGGAAACGTGATGCCTCTATCTGGGAACAGTTTGCTAACGCAGCCGATCTACAGAAGTACTGGGCTGACAACCAAGTTAGCATCACTGTGTCATTTCAGAATGGTGAGCATAAGGACATTAAGACCTGTCTCGAAGTTTACGAGACGAGACTTAAGTCTGTGTCCCTCTTACCGCTCAACGATAGTGACCACGGATATGTCCAAGCTCCTTACATCGAAATTACAGAAGAGGAATACACCAAGCTTTCTAAAGGCTTGCGTCCTATAGATTTCAGCGCCTCTGTTCATGAGGTTGATGAGAAGTTCTGTGATGGAGATGCGTGTGAGGTAAAAATTGGCTAGTGCTGAGTGGACCCCCTGGTAACTCCAGGGGGCCACACTCATCCACTAATCTTTTTATCTATGCACTGCTGGTGGAACTCTGCCATTCCCGCAGTCGATCAATCGCTGCCGTCAAGCCACCAGTTACTTCATCACAAACTTCGCTTCCTGGGGAATGCTCCCAACCGGCGTCACTGACCGTTTCTGATGCGTACTCGGACGCGCACTCTGCTGCTTGAGATGCGGCGGCACTGATTACGTCACTGACCGAAGACTCAACATGACCGTTGACGCTATATGCGTCATCACGTGCAGTAACGAGCAGGTCAAGCACAGCCTCAACAACGTCGCTGCGTGGTGCTGCTTGTTGTGATGCTTGCTGGCCCAGGACGACCGTCCCATCAGGACTTACCTGTCGCTCGAAAGCAGAGAATACCGCTTGGAAATCCAAGGGCTTCCCGTCAAGCGTAAGTTCTAGATTTAATTTTGACATATCGTGTTCAGCGATAGCTTGTGGGTTGGACATCAATGCACAACTCAGAAACTTTCCAAAGAGCGTGTCCGCAACAGTGGTTAGATTGTAGTTCATAGTGACTACTCCTTTGTTCTCTAACTTCTTGATTCTATTATATATATGGACGTGAAGGGGACCTCGAAAAGCTTATACCAATAAAGGTCAAAAAATTACCCACAAAGTCTAGCTTGTTTGGGTAAGATATACAGATAGTAAAAAACACAGTTAGAACGGGGGCTTACAGAGTAACCATGTGTATACACGTATACACAAGTATTACTGGTAATGCTGGTTTGAAGTGGGGGGTACGACGACCCCCGCACACAGAGATATGATGTATAGCAGCACCTTTTACACTGCGGGCAATGTGATGAGTGACGAAAACGAAGACGCAAAAATAATCCCCTTCCCTTCACGAAAAGTCGTAAGAGAGGACGTGGTCGAAAGGCTCGCTCTATCAGAAGAAGAAGCATATGACTTGATTATCGCTGTTTCTTCGATCAACATGGCAACGAAGTACAAAGGAGAGTTCGACGAGAACTGTAAGCTAAACCTCCAAAATGAGAACTTTCCCTGCACAGAAAACTGTGGTTGCTATGTACACATGTTATCCTCTATGGCTTTAGAGGTTGTCACTGACGGGCCGCGTAAGTCCGAAGCCAAGGAAGCTCTTAGGAGCGAATACATTACTCTGCAAAGAGAAGGACCGAAGAAAAAGACCGATGTCTAGAAGAGCAGAATACGTTAAAGACGTTGAAGTACTCGATCCCAAGACAGATGACTACATAAGTCTAGAAGTTTGGCGCGACCCGGGTACTGGTAGATTGTTTGCGCTTGAGGTAGAATTCATGGCCTCGGGCCAAGGGTCCTTACAGATGAAGTCCCCCTACACAAAAGCGGAAATTTTGCTAGACCCCGTGTAGCGCAAAATAAACGAATACGCAGGTATAAGAGGTTTGTGGAAGGCACACGTCTATGGATAACAAGTTTGATATTAAATCCTACCTAAAATCTAGACTACCGCTGATCTTGCTCTCCGGACTAATAGCTACAATACTTAAGATACTTACGCACAGCGCAAACTAGTACCTATTCGGGCCCGTAGCTCAGTGGTTAGAGCAGCAAGCTTATACCTTGTATTAGCGCCTGATAAGCGCGAGGTCGTGGGTTCAAATCCCACCGGGCCTACCAAACTTGTGGAGGGACTTATGTCCGAAAAAGAAACTATGAAGAAAGAAGCTCTAGAAGCCCTAGAGTCAATACTCCCAGGCATAAGTCAGTTCTTGGAAAGTGAAGAGTACGAGCAGGACCATGGGGAAGATATCCCCGGTCTGGATGTCGTCGTCGCTCTGTTCCAAGAAACAAAGAAGATACAGAAGGAATATCCTATTCTGTTCTCTCTTGCGATGGATGCACTAAACGCAATCAAGGACCACGAAGTCAAACTTGAGATACTCAAGAATATGATTCTGTCACTTGATGGTATGATCAGTGGGCCAATGACTCCACCAGACGATGGGTACCTGAACTAGGTACTCAAGGGGCTGTGGCGGAATTGGTATACGCATCAGACTTAAAATCTGACGCCCTATGGGATTGAGGGTTCGAGTCCCTCCAGCCCCACCACTCTCTACATACATAGACATGGGAACAAAAGTGCTTCCGGGCATTCCATAGATAGACTACCGACAGCCCGTCAGGAATCCAAAGACACCTGCTATTGGAGGTTTTTCTCCTTTCTCCCTATTTCCAATACCGGGAAGTCTAGGAAGTAATACCTGTGCATGAGGGGGAAGGTAGTTAGGTTACCGACAAGAAATCAAGCAAGCTAGCCATACCCAGCGGTATCCCCCAGATGGATATGGTGAAAAGGTGTAGCGCCCGAGCGAGTAACATCTCATAGTAGCGCCATGGGTCGCGAGACTATGAGTCGCTTACTCTGCACTGATTTCTGTCGGATAGCAAATTCTATTGATTGTCCCGGGAGCACTTTTGTTCTCATGTCTAACAATATAAACGGGCCGCTAGCTCAACCGGTAGAGCACCGGACTTTTAATCCGTAGGTTCCGAGTTCGAGTCTCGGGCGGCTCACCAATCAACCATGGAGGCAAAATGAAAGAAACAGACAAGAGGTACTTGTTCCTTGTGCGTGGTCTGCCCGGAAGCGGGAAATCCACGGTCGCGGCTGAATTGATCGGACACGAAGGTGTCATGGTAGCCGCCGATGACTACTTTGAAAAAAGTGGGGAATATATATTTGATCCGTCAAAGCTACCAGACGCCCACGAAGAGTGTCGAAACAACGTAGAAAAGGCAATGCTCGCAGATTGCCCAAAGATCGCTGTGCACAATACCTTCTCTCAGAGATGGGAAGCAGAGCCGTATTTCGCACTAGCAACAAAACACAAATACTCTATATCAGTGGTTGAGTGTCAGAGTAACTTTGGTAATATCCATGGCGTGCCCGACAGTACCATATTAAAGATGATTGAACGTTGGGAGCCGTTGGTATAAACAACGTATTATCAGTTATGGAGACCTGCAAGATGGCTAACGATCCTAGGTATAAGAACTATGAAGGAATTACCCTTCTATCTATCCTAGGAGAGAATAATGGATTACCGATGCATTCTATGCGAAAACGATATGGCTATCGGGAAAATGCCAACCGGCACAGCCATTTACTGCCCAGACCAAGACTGTAGTGAACATACAGTCACGATTATTAGTGGAGGCACAGCAACATGTTCATCGAGCTTCAAACAAGGCCTGACGGCTTTCCAGATGGGTACTCACGCACCCTGCTCCGTTCAACTTCAATTGTTCTAATCCGGGAATCAGAAAAGAGCCCAGGTCATACAGAGGTTGTACTCGATAATAGTAGTTGTCATACTTGCCAAGAAAATATTGAGGAAGTCTTTTCCAGGATTCAAAAAGCTGAGGCCTCAAGTAATATGGGTTACTCTGTGACAATGGAAGGTAATGGCTTCACAACGACCGCAACTGGGACTAATCTTTAAACCAACTCCAGCGTCGGCCCAACTTATGTTGGGTCGGCGTTGGTCCTATTTATTACGTACTATAGAAAAATGGATAATAAGAACTAGGGGACTATGATGATTTGTATTGACCTATCGCGACTCTACTTCGCAATTCGTGACCTGAACGTCACGATAAACTATGAGAAGCTTCTTAAGGTCCTCCTAGAAACGTGTGATGGTGAAAACGTAGGTGTGGAGGCTTTTACAAAAGCTGATCCCAAAAACGTAAACCAAAGCAAGTTCCTAAAGAGGCTAGAAGGACTTGGCTTCAAACTACACGTATATGATGTAGCAACCAGCACAGACTCTTTCTCTGCTGAAATCGCAACGATTGCTGCGCTTTCAGGGGATAAGGAAATTACTATTCTTTCAAACGATCAATCCCTGATGGGAGTGTTCAAGCTTCTTGAGGAGCACGAAAGAAACGTAACTCTCTGTTTCTTTAGCGAAAAGCTAGAGAAGGGCTGGACCCCCAAGATTCTATGCGGGGACATCAAGTTTTTAGACTTATCTAATCCGGAGGTTCGGAAATCAATCACTAACTCTTAGGAGGCAAACTTGAGCAATGGAAGACCATCGCAACAAGAGTTAAACTTTATATCAATGATCCCGTCTTATAAGCCTATTACGCGGATCGCAAAAGAAGACATCGAAATCGGCAGTGGGAAAAGCGACCTACAGCTAAGGTTCGAAGCATTCCATAGAGGCAACCCGCATGTGTTAGACGCGATTGTTTCTCTATCCAAAAGAACCAAAGATGCAGGCAGAACTCGTGGATCTATAAGTCAGATCTTTGAGGTTCTGCGTTACACTTACTCACTAAGGACTGACGGGGCCGACTACAAACTAGCCAATGCTCATAGAGCTTTCTACGCAAGAGTAGTCATGTCCCTTCACCCTGAGTTGTCAGATGACAAGCCTTTCTTCCTTCTTAGTAGGCAAGACGATCCCTACGTAATAGACTGGGAGGCACTTAATCTGAGCCCCGGTAGCTCAGTTGGATAGAGCAACGGCCTTCTAAGCCGTGGGTCACAGGTTCGAATCCTGTCCGGGGTGCCAGAACTTATAGTGGGGGGCGATACGTCCCCCGCGAATTTATTAGGAGTAATAAGATGACGAACGGTATTCAGTACTATATTAATAGTTATCGAGATCGTATCCAGGTTGGTGACATCCTAGATATGCAACACATTGTTGTTCCCATCAAAACTGGCGGGAGAATCTACGGTGCGATCAGCCAACAATTTATGAAGAGATACCCGGGTTTCAAAATCCCAGTACTCGATCTTTGTCAGGCAGAAATGGTGGTTATCGACAAAGAGAAACAGACCACTGCCACCTTTATCGCTTATTGGAGCGATGAATCGGAGTACACCCAAAACCACATGGCTTTGGCTGCAACGCGTTCATTGTCGGTGGCTAGCCGAACAGCGCAAAAACTCCAAGAAGACTGGGACGGAGAAATTGAGCAGTGGCAACTGGCCATGCCGATGTTCCGTGGTGCTGAGGAGTCTGCGGCTAATATCGCAGCGATAGAAGCGGAACTTCAAGAGTGCTACGATGTTTTGTGCAACTGCGGTATCCCACCTTGTGAGGTAGATATTGTGGTGCGTAACGCAGAGTTCGTTCCTGTTTAGTAGGGCGCTCTGAGGTTCTTTAAAAACTGCTGCTGAAGACGTGAGTCCGTAATCGGGTTTGCAGAAGACCACCAACTAAAGTTCCTGGGCAACCTGCCTGCCGTTCTTCGGATCTTCTCAAACATCTCTGGTGTGGCATCACGAATAGTTTGGCCCTTTGTTAACATCCCACGACTGAGCATGTTCTGTTCTAGCTGCGCGGCTCTAAGGGCCTCTTGCTGCATACCAGTGCTTGCCCAGTTCATCCCATGGTCTTTGGTCTGGCTTATCAATGTGGGTAAATTCTTTCTTCGATGGGAAGCCAGAATGGCGTGGTCCCCAGCCCTTAGCTGGTAGGGGCCCGCTGTTCTGGCTATCGAGTAATCGAACGCACCATGATTAATGTTAGGGGCATCTCTAAGAATACGCCCTTCCTGGTGAAGTTTCCCCAGGTTCGCGTGGATACCTTCTGCGTTGTCTCCCCTAAACCACATCTTAGAGACCTGCTTTTTGTTGGGGTTCGAGCCTAGAGAGCGCGACCACTCTAACCCAGGCTGTCCCCGATGCCAGTAGACATCGGCCAACCCTGGCCGAGTGTACTGTGCTCTATTTCCAGTGCTTGGGGATATCTTCCCAGATCTAAGGATATCGTCCATGGCCGCTAGACCCCCGCCAGAAGCGGAGTCGTGGGTTAAGAAGCCCTTTGAGTGTGCTCTCGCCGCAGGTTGTCCGTGCCCATATAGTTTGCCTGTCTGCATGGCAACATGCTCTCCTATACCTTTACGGTACCCAGACACGAGAGAGTTAAACTGTTTCACGGCATCTTCAGGCCTAACCAGACCCTGGAGTTGCGAAGGAACCCTGCTCTTGGTAATTATCGCAGGTGCTTGTGGTGTCTTTGTAGCCTGGGAAACGGTCTTCAAGGCACTGGAGGGTAACTTAATCCGTGGCGCAGCCTTTGCTCCCACAGCCGCCAGCCTAGCAAGGCTAAATGCGGCCTCTTTTTCCAGGGTGTTGTGGAAACACTTTTTATATGCACTAACAAAATCAGTCATACTAACCTCAATAAACCAAAGATAGCAGAGTAACTAAATGAGATGAAGACGGTAATCCACGTGAACCAACACGTAATAAAGAAAAATGTTCGAGATGGGTCACAGGATCCCGTCCTTACAGTTAAAACTTATAAGCAAAATGTCTACGGTCATGAAGCTATCCTATTCGACGCAGAAGGTCGAGAGGTTGCCCGTGTAATATACAGACCAGAAAAACCACTCTCCTGTGGGGCTAGGGTCTGGATAGAAACACACAACCCCGTAGATGTTATCTTACTTGAAGACGAGGAGGAAGATTAGATGCATGTATTACATCTAATAGCTGTTGAAGCCAACAGCGAAGAAGAAGCGATTATGGAAGCAGAGGCCGCAATTGACGGGTACGGAGAAGGAAGGGTCTGGGATTGGTTCGAGGTAGGGGGCCGATGGTCTGGGTTGTTCGGTACCACCAGTGACGGAAAAAACAAAAACGTCCTTGCCTACAGCGATGATCCAGAACAGTTCGAGGAGTCCCTGAGTAGATGCGATGCGTCACAAAACAGAGAATTCTGCGAGACCCTAGATAAAATATTCGGGAGAAACATCTTTCCAGAAGAGACCTACGATTTCTTTGGTAGGGACCTTAGTCAGAGTGAGCGTGAAGAGATGGCAGAAAGGGTAACCAAGACAAACGTAGCTACTGGAAAGGCTTTTGAGTGCTTGCGTACTATGAGCGAAGTGCCTACAAAGAGTTCGTTCCCAACGCAACCTTTCTCAAGTGACCCTTACCACCTTGGGTATCTCCTAAAGAAATTAGGGATGCAATTAACCAGGGAGTATGACTTTAATGCATACTTCTGGGATAGAATAGAGTGGACTACATCTACAGGCCCAGCAAGAGAGCGTTGCGAAGAGGAGCCCTCTAAGCAATACTTGGTGGCGTTGGACCTCCATAACTAAAGGGTTGAAAATGAGAGAGACTAACTCTGTTTACGAAGAGAAGCCTTTAACTGTGTACCTAGGAGAAAGCGGTACGCCTCATGATACGAGTCGTATTGATATTCTCCCTAATGAAAAGGTCGTTAGTGACCGAAGAATTTCTGTCTCGGTAAGCAATCGCGGTATTACAATTACCGATATTGAAAACCAGATAACCTTAATGAGTGTGAACTTTAATGACCTACCGAGTAAGTGATGAAGAGCTTGGCTGTATGCTCCAAGAAGTAAGAAATACAAGCCCGAGCGTATCAACGTTCACCATGTCCTTGAGGCAGGCCCGTGCGCTAATTGAAGAAGCAAGCAGAGGCCGCACAAGAACCTTAGATAAAAACAAGCAAATAGACGTATACGATCTCTCTGCCGGAACCATGGCTGTATGGGGAGGGGACGATACTGAATAGGAGAATAAGATGCCTAATTGGTGTAACAACTCAATTTATATAGAAGGGCCAGCAGAGAAGCTGGCCTTTTTTATTTCCGCGCTTGAAGATAAAAAGGGGGACGGAGTCCTGTCCTCCTTCTTTCCAATGCCAGACTCTAAAATTCAACAGCTGTCAGAAAGTGAGGAGTGCTTCCTGCACGACATCCGGAGACAGATGGGCAAAGAGCCAGAAGAGGTAAAGCTCGATGAAGCTTGGTACTTCTGGCGCGTACATAACTGGGGCACCAAATGGGACGTGCCTTTCGATGATGCAAGCTGGGACTTACATGGGGAGTGCCTGTCTCTGAGTTTTGATACCGCTTGGAGTCCGCCCATTGGTTGGTTAACAACCGTGGCACTACTAAACCCGAACCTAGATTTCACAATAGAGTACAGCGAAATGGGCTGTTGGTTCGCGGGTAAACACACATGGAAAGGTGGAAGCCTTGCAGAATCCAAGGAAGGTGAACCTGATGAGTTCGATTTCTGTGAGGATGAAGTTGCTTTCATAAAAGAGGCGAACGAGGAGGAAGAGAATGAGTAATGAAACAAATACAGATACTCAAGAAAATGATCACGAAACGAAAAAAGTTTTAGAGTTCGGGCAACTGCTTGAAACCAAAGGAGTTTTTTCTAGAAAATATGATTTACCAGAATTAGAAAAGCTGTATTACGCAGCAAAACAGGTACACAAGCATTTGTGCACTCTGGACAAGAGCTACTACACAGAAGCCAGGGACGTTAAGCTCATATCGCTGGCTAACGCATACGCAGAGGGGCACTCTGGTTTGCGCCAGTTAGAGTAGCTTAAACGGAGGATACCTATGAAGAAGCTATTGAAAATTTTAACCATCACTGGCCTTTTCGGGCTTATTGTTGGCGCTGGTGTTGGGGCAGGGATGTACTTCGATTACATCGAAACCCCAGATAACATCGCTAAGCTTGCTAGTGATGCTAATGAGTCCTGGCATGATCGTTTCGTGGCTGATAACTGCGAAAGATGTCCTGAATGCTGTGTCACAACGCTATGGGATTCCATCGAAGCTGAGGTCGAGCCAGACGCAGGTCCTAGCGAAGATGCAGGCCCCAGCAAGGACGCATCCGAGTCAGATGCTAGTGGAGCGGACGCTGCCGAAGCAGACGCCAAATAACAGTAGGAGCTAAAGTGAAACGGTCATTACCAAAATCAATCTCAATAGGCGGACACACACTCAAAGTATTGCGCAAGAGGGGATTGCTTGATGACCACGACGCTTATGGAATGTTCGATGGTGTAGACTTAACAATAACCATCGACGAAAGCCTGACCAACACCATGGCATGGGAGACCCTATGGCATGAAGTTATTGAGGCCATTAACTTCTTCTCAGAAGCTGAGATGGAGCATAAGAGTATTCAGGTATTTGGTTTGCTTCTTCACCAAACTATAAATTCGATCTTTACTGAAAAACGTAGTAAGAAGAAGACAACGTAAAGTATTCAAGTATAATAACTTTACGTAAAGTATTACGAGTAATAGGATACTACCTATGACACCACATCTAGACACCGGACGAATTGTCCATAAACCTTCCCCAATCCAGGGGACTGGAACGTTTAGTAGTCGTGGACACCAAGCAAATGAGCATCTGGGTGTTGGTCTCGTAAAACTCAGGAACACCGGTAACGCGTACAAGGATTTTTACCAGACCCGAATCGGTGACTATCTCAACCACTCCCCTAAGCCAAACATTGGGTTGAGACAAAAGGGAAACCAACTACACGTCCACACACTAAGAAATGTATCCCCTGGTGAAGAAATGGTTGCTGACTACAGAGAGCCATTGTCACCAGTAAAAAACGAAGTGACACCTGAATGGGATAGGGCCGCAATGGCCGCTATGTCTAAGAAAGCCTCTGTTGCTATGCAGAAGTCTCTCTTGGCGCTCCTTCTCAGGAACAACATTACTACTGTAATATAACGCGAGGAGCTTCTTACCGAGTGGATGCAAAAAGTAATATTACTACGGTATAATATACTTGGTAGAATCAAACATACGTAAATCCAATTGACCGTGAAACCGAGCGTACCGGAGGAATCGCCATTGTCCTAGGCAGAATGGTAGAACTCGTCAGGGCTTATGACACTGTATTGGATAGTATGATTTGGAACTACCAGCTGCCTGTGGCCAGTCCTCTTCGGAGGGAGTCGCAGTGACCGCCGGGAAAAGACCGCTCTCAGAGTAAGCAGACTTCAGTGTAAATCCAGAGTTGGTTTCACCATTGTTTCTGTAGTTTGCTTGGCTAGGTTGGCCCGCCAAAACAGGGCCTTGAAGCCCATAGTTTCGCATAGAATGGGGGTCCTAATAAAGGACTCATAAACTGGTCTATGCGTTCTACGGGAGGCAACTTTCAACGTACGGCGGAGGATTTTTATGAGGAGAACGTTTCAAACAGTAATCATCTTGGCTTCTACACTGCTACTGACCAGTCCAGCAATATCGCAGGACGCGAAGAGGTATAGTGGGTCAGGAAGAAAGCCACCAAAGTCTTTGAGTGAACGGCACATAAAGCAAATAAAAGAACTATTACCACTAATACCTAGTACGTTTAATCCGTACGAAATAGTGGGACTAGGGATGGTTGAGTCTAGCCTAACGCCCCGAGCTATAAGTCATACGGGCGACTATGGGCTCATGCAGGTAAACTGTAGGATTCACCGAAAACGCTTAAAAACTGTATTCGGATTCAATGACTGTGAGAAGGACATGCTTGTCGTAGAAAATAATATGAAAGCATCGCTCTTGTTGATTGAACTCTTCCGAAAGAAATACAGGCAATGCCGTGGGAGTCGTGTGTACTCTTGTTACAACGGAGGCCAAGGATGGAAAGTCGTTCAAAATCGCTGTTTGAAAAAGTGCTCCTCAGAAAAGCAATGCCGAAAATGCACTAGGCCAGCACGCTACGCTGATAGTGTTAAAAGACATATTCGTTTCCTGAAAAGGAAGTATAGCGACCTATTTAAAAATCATCCCTCTTTGGGCAGTAAGCCAGCGCAATAAGAGGATGGATGACTAACATGAAAAGTGACCGCACAGGTCGAGAAGAATTTAATGCTCTTCTAAACCAAGTGCTACAAAAACGTAAACATATAGATAACGCTTCTCACAACGGCTGGACCATAGATTGCTATGTAGGGCACAGACCGAGTAAGGAGCAGGCAAACGTGTCTCAAATTGAGTACTCCGCGTATGCTAAAACTGGCGATTTGTCTTCTAGTCAAATGCCAGAATTGTCCGATACCCCACGAGCCATTCGTGTAGATTTTGATGACACATCAGTTGTAACCCTCGTATCCGATACAAAAGAAGGTATTACGAGCAAGCTACAGCTTATTTTCCAGGGATTCTCCTGGGACAAAGGGATCTAACAATCATGCAGAATGCAGATTATCTTCAAGAACAGTTGAACTCCGCTACTACAGCGCGAGACTCCTTTGTTGCCTCTATGGGCAACGACTACAGCCGAGGCAACCTCGACCGACTGCAAGCTTTGCAGCAGCAGGTCAACGAGGCACAGTCTCGTTTCGATTCCGCTAATGCTAGCAATGGCAGCAACGGTAGTAATGGTGTCGCTTACGCGACCGCAACTCCGCAGGCTAATGTTGCTGCGGCTAACATGACCGTTGTGACTCTTATCCGAAACGGTAAGAGTGACCGCTGTCTAGAGGTTCGTGCTGACGCGACTCTGGGCGAGATTGTGGGTACTCTCAACACACAAGAAGGTGGTTGGGATATCCGTAACTTGACCTTCAAGCGTCGAGTAGGACCCGGCCAGACGGCTGATATTACGGACCCTAACAGCGCCACTCTTGGCGAAGGTCCGCACGAGATTTGGGTTGGGAACAAGGTCGCTGGCGGAAACGCTTAAGCGGTCTCCAAAACAAATCCTCGTTATAAATTAATCTAATAACGAGATATGGCGAGGGCCCCTTCGGGGGCCTTCGCTATTTTTTTGTGGAGCTTCCAATGGCAACTGCAACAGCAAAGAATTACGTATTTGACCTCACTAATGACGACGAACTAATAGCCTCACAACTACAGAAGATCGTCACCGACACTAACCGGTTTGAGGCTAAAGAGCTTATCCGACTATCAACCCAGCTGAACCGCGAAAACGCTTCAGAGCGTATGCACAACGGTAAGCTATCTAAGCGTGCTGAAATATATGAGCGGGCCAAGACAAGGTTGACAGCAAAAGAGAAAGAGTACGAGAAGGCACGCTACCGTGCTCGTCAGGCACGCGGCAAGATGATGGATCGAACTTCCAAGTCTGCTGCTGCAAGAGAGCGGGCCTCACATTGTGAGCGAAGAATCTCTGAGATCAAAGCTCGCATGATGAGAAGTGAGGAACTCTATCAGGAAGACGCGTTTGAAAGACGTGCTCTGATGATCCGATTTGTTGAAAGTCTAATCAACACCGAACAGCCTATTAAGCTTGAGAGCTACGGTGAGAGACTAACCCTAAGTTGGGAGACTAACGACGTATATATTAAAGATGGATTTGGCGGTTTTCTGGACCACTGTTTTGGCAGATTCCACGTATCAGTAGTATTCACGCAACGCCCTACAGGAAACTCTATTGATGTGTACTGTCGGACAAGATCTACTACAGAAGAAAACTTTCGTAGAGGGTACCCACACCCCCACCTAAACTATAGCTCAGGTCATGCTTGTCTAGGGAATTTGGCCCCAAGGCTTATTCACGGCATGGGTGATAAAGATGTCGCTTCAGTTATTCAGGATGTCTCAGAATTTCTGATGCACTACAACAAAGAGAACCCCTACGTTCGCTTAGAAGAATGGATTCCTAATAGATGGGATAACCCTATTTGTGAATCTAACGAACACCTTCTAGCTGATTGTACCTGCCCTCGGTGTAGCACCTGTGGGTCTATCTTTGAAGAGTCTGACCTAAGCGACTGCGGAAGCTGCCACAGTTGCTGCATGGTCAACCATATACATAGTCCAGACACAGAAGGTATCAACGGATCAAGTTGTATTGAGCGAAGCGAGTATAACGCTCGTGTTCGGGAAAACAGCGTTTCTGAGGGTACAGAGAATCAGACAGGAGTAGTGTAATGAAGGTTACAACAAAGCCTACAGTGCGCTTCACGCAAAAAGCGTATCAACAGATGTTCGCTCTTACGGATGCATGCCCAATCGAAATTTCGGCAATGGGTGTTCTCGCTACAGACGAGCAAAGAAATGAATGGGGAATTGATGAGGAGTTCTACGTACTAGACTTCCATGTTCCAGATCAAGAATGTACCGGTGGTAGCACGATCATGGAGACAGACTCATATGCTGACCTGTCTTTGGAGCTTCGTGACCAAGGAATTAAACCAGAGCAAGTCTGCGTTTGGTGGCACAGCCACGTAAACATGGGCGTTGGTCACTCTGGTACTGATGAGAGGCAAATTGAAGACTTTGGCTTCGACGAAGTCTGCATCAGCATCATCACTAATAAAAGACGAGAGATTAATGTTCGAGTAGATATCTTTTCACCTGTTCGTTATTCCTTTGAGGGATGCGCGTATGCAGTTGATCAGGTTAGTATTCTAGACGACGGTTGGGCTAAAGAGATGGTTGATAACCATGTCACTAAGCCTGCTCCCGTTCGGATGAACGTCAGTAAGAAGTCTACTAAGACTACAGGTAAGGGCTACTATGGTTCTTACGTGGGAAACCTAAACGGGGTCAATGGTCATCACTGGAACAACTGGTCCGGAGACGACGACTACATCGGATGGGACGCAAAAGACGACGACGAAAAAGAAGAAAAGGTTGAAGTGCTTGCAGAAGAGGAAGAGTCAATCGACCTTTGTCTCCCGCACGAGCTAGAAGAGCTTCAAGAGTTATTCGATGATCAAATCATAAGTTTTAGTGAGGTCCTTGACTACCATGCAAAGTGGTACGCCAAAGAGCTTAGTATTGAGGAGATTACCGACGAACTCAGCCAACTCTACTATGACACCTACAAAGGCCGTGGGTACGTAGA